>Ga0209589_1004837_pt1 | contig 23088 bp, 7 predicted proteins | sample CowpeawhiteBW_FD_187525 | JGI IMG/M metagenome (GOLD analysis project Ga0209589, IMG submission 187525) | Root nodule microbial communities of legume samples collected from California USA - Cow pea white BW (SPAdes) (version 2) | ecosystem: Host-associated > Plants > Roots > Nodule | place: USA...
TATATATATATATATATATATATATATATATATATATATATATATATATATTATTTTTCTGTACTAACAAAGTCGTCTATATATTTTATGACAATATATGATTTAACAATAATGTAAATTATATTATCATCAAATTTTATTATATTATTTCTATGTACTTTTATTCCTATAATTATTAGTAAAAAAAGGTGCTTAAGTACATTATATTATATGTTATTAAAAACTGTAGAGACTATGTACGAAATCGAGTTGTCAAAATGGGTAATCCGGCTCGATCAATCATGGGTTGATGATTTAGTGAGTCAACTCAATCTGTCTCACTTTTTAGCGAGTCAAAAAAATTTGAACCCGGCCCGATCCATTACGAGTTGGCGGGTTAAATGGGTTGGCTCACGGGTTCACTTAATTAAAAAGAAAATTATTTTTTTATTTTTTTCAGTCAAAACTAAATTGTAATTCTAATTAAAATCTAAATAAACTTTAATACAATCCAAATACAAACCAAAATAAAAAAATACAAATTATTTATGTGCCGGATAAAAAAACAACTTAACATGACTTAAATGTAAAACTCAACTTAATAAAAAAAATAAAAACACTTGTGTGACCCTTTTATCTACGGGTTGATGAGCCAACCCAGCTCACCACAGGTTCAACCCGGATGAGCCGGATTCTAAATGAGTCGGGTCAAAAATCAATCCGTATTGAAATTTATAAAAAAATTTCAACCCAATCCGACTCGAACCCGTGATGAACTAAGTTAGTTTGAGGGTTTCGACCCATTTTAACAACTCTGATACATACAAAGTTACTTACGGATAATTCTTTTAGAGGAAATAATCAAATTTTGTCAAACACAGAATATATACTACTAGGAGCTAAGCAACGGCTAATTTCCTATTTCCATCAAATTAGTAAGAAAAGAGAAAGAAATAAAAAATAAATAAAAATGATTGGGAAAAGGATATTACGGAAAAAAAAATTAAAGATGGGATCTCTCGTATTTTAAGATCCTTTATGGAATTAAATCAGGGTTAAATATATATATATATATATATATATATATATATATATATATATATATATATTCCTTAACTTTTTTGCTAAAAATTAGATTTAGTTCATGTTTAAAAAATTTATTTAATTTAGTTTTTAAATTGTAAAAGTATGTTTATTCAGTCTTTATAACTAAATTTTATAAAATTTTGTTGTTAAACTTATTTGATATTTTATGATTTACTATTTGAATTGTTTAGACAGTTTAACAAATTTTCACTTAAATGTTAATTAATAAACGTGTTTAAAATGTCAAATAAATTTAATAAAATCTGGATAAAATGACTTAGTTCATCATTAAAAAAAACTAAATACACATATTTCTAAAACTACGGACCTAAATCGAGTCAAAGTATCAAATAGAAACTAATTATAATTTTTAGTGAGAGTTAATAGACAAAAAATATAGTTAATTTAAATCATATTTTAAAATCCTTTCTTGAATTAAATCAGGAATGGTTGAAACCTGTAAAAACTTACAAAATACCCTAAAAAGTTATTTTATATTATCAATATATAGAGTATTCTCTGTGTGTGTATATATATATTTGAAGGTTAAGTGTTATCCGATGGGTGGAGGAAATTGATTTTGATTTCCAGGAGAGGAGAAGGAAAGGGATGAAAGGTTGTTGAGAGCAAGTTTTCAAATGTTTCTTCTTGAAGGCGTCAACGGGGCGAAAGGAAGAATAAGAATGGAGTTTGGTTATGTGAAGGTGAAGGGTAAGCACAATGTCATCCAATTCGTTAGGTTTGTGAATGGAAAATCAACCTACTACAAGACACCACCCAATAACATCCTTGCACTTCAAGCTTCCCATCATAATATCAAATCACACTTTAACTGTGGAAAACACATTAATGTAACTGAACATGAGGACAAAGTCTCAACTACCATTCACACACTCCACTGCCACATCAAGGAATCTGCACCACAGATATCTATCTCCACACTAACTATTTCAAATTTCATAAATCATAAATCTTATTACCATACAATATTATATATATTTATCCGGAAAAAACACATCACCAATAAGAAAAGTAAAAAGAATGTTACCATTTTTATTTTCGAAAATCACCTTTCCAAAATTGGAGAAACAATTATGACAATTTTTGAAAAACAATCAGATAATAACATTATGTAAAAATTTATATAACACATAAATTATTCTCTCTTGTCTTTTAATCTCAAATGCATTAACATTCTCTAAAATAAAAATTTAATTTAAAACTTACAATACTGTAAAACAAAAAATGAGAAAAGTCAAATACAAATTTAAAATATCTTTAAAAAATAAAAAATATTATAAACTTAGAATCTATTATATAATTACTAATATTCATTTTTTAACTTATTTTAATATAAAACTTTTCATTCACTTAACAAAATATATATATATATATATATATATATATATATATATATATATATATTCAACTTTGAAATTAATTCAATCTTATAAGTTTTCTTTTATTATCGTATATGTATATCTTAAATATAGATTAAATGTTTATAGTGTTTAATAATAAGTTATACGATAGTTAAATTAATAATAAATTTTATTAAATTTTTCAAATAATTTTTATATAAATTTAAGAATTGAATTTAAACTTAATTCAACCTTAAAATTTAGACTTATAAAATGAATTTCACATCATTTATATAATATAAATTTGTCTAATATGTTTACATAGTATAATTGAAGTTTTATGTGAGAGTTAATCTGATAATGAATATATATTAAGTGCATCAATACAGAAAAGTATGAAATGTGGTTGGTTGATAAGTGAGAGTGAGTAGTTGTTATAATCCAATAAGGTCAATACAATACACATATTTGGCTTGTTAGTTTGTTTGTCTTTCACATCTTGCGTCATATATATATAGTGAAGAATTAATAGTTAATGGTTGAACTGAAAGCATGCAAAGATGATTAGTAATCGTTCAAAATGTGTTTGAAAATTTTGTTTTACTCTTTTTTATATTTTATTTGAGAAACATGACGCCAGTGCTTTATTCTCACACGCAGACGCAGTTGTCATGTTTTGGTGGAGTGAGGCATGCCTAGCTGTAAAGTTCATCACCTTCTCTTCTTTTATTGAAAGGGTGTTAGGGAAAAACAAAGGAATGAGAGAAAGAAGCGAAGCTACCGTCCACTAGTTATCAATAGTTTAGTCTACTCAATAAAATTGACTTATATCTCTTTCAAGTTTGTTAAAATTAAGAATGTAAAAGTGAACAAATCTGACTCACATGTTGATCACGCGTTAAGTTAAAAAAAAAGTTAATTTAATCCAGTTTATTTTTTGTGAGTCAAAAATATTGTGGTTCGGTCCAACCCACAATAAATTAGTGGGTTAGAGGGTTAGTGTGTTGACTCACGATCTCTTTCATAATTTATTTTATATATTTATTATATTACAATGAGAGTGAATTGATTTAATTTAGTTTTTATAATAATAGAATCAAAATATTTATCTAATTCACCAAATATTATTATAAAGATAATAGTTAAAGATTAAAGTATCAACGTATATAATTTGACAAACAAATTAATTAAGCATTCAAACTATTTAAGTATTCTTGAGCAACATAGTATTTAAAAATATGAAATTGTGAACCTATATAATTAGAAATAGTAAATAATTATAACCAAAAAAAATTTAAAAAATGTAAAAAAATGTTGATGGGTTAAGTGAGTCAACCTACCTTCAATCCAGCTCGATCGAACTCATTTAACCCGCGGGTTAAGTGAGTCAGATTCAGTTCAACCCACTTTTTAACAAAAAAAAAAAACTTATTTTTTCTCACTCCAACCTAACTCGAACATGTGGTGAACCGGATTGACTCACGAGCTGAAACTCATTTTAACATCTCTAGTTAGAATTATGATATTCATTTAATATAATGAAATATATAATGTATTTATTTTTAATATGTATAAACACATATTAGAATATTTGAAACTATATTTATTATTGTGTCTTCAACTTATAAAAGATGAATATCATAATAAATAACAATTATATAAAAAATAAAAAATAACTATAATTAATGTTTAATTGAAATTAATTAGATATTTGTGAGTGTTTCAATAAAGGGATGACATGATAAGTGAACACATTTTTAATTAAAAATTGAGTTTAAACTTAAATAATACTTTCATAAAACTGATTACAAGATGGGTATTATCGTGACTTAAATAATATAAATTGATTTTTATTTTTAATCAACACAATATCTTTACTGCTTTATCTGGAAAATAAGTATTATTTTAATAATAACTTAGTTTTATGATATGTATATAAAAGGTTATTTTATAATATTTTAGCTGTTTTTCTGGGAAAAAATGTTTATAATTTTACGGTTGTTAGTAGTTAAAATTCATAAATTTCTTTGACAAATAAAACCTTTTTGTGAATTTGATAATTTTTAGTTCATTACTATTTTTTAATATTTTTTTAACGTCATACATACTATTTTTTTTAAGAAGCTAAATTTTATTATATTAAAAAATAATCCTAATATCCGTTTTCAACAAATTTACCAAAAATAGTAATAAAATAAAACAAAAAATTATCCTAATTAAACTATTGGTTGTCATTAACTTCTATTTTTTACTAAATAATAAAACCAATCGTTAAAAAAAAAAAACTGTTGTTTGTTGTATTTGTCCTTAACGAAAGGAAAGAAAGGAAAAAGTAAAAATAAAAAACACTGAATTGTTATACTAAGTAATTATAAATTAATTTCAACGCACTTGTTTTTATATTCAATCACTCACAATTATTTCTATTCCTTTGTAAAACAAATTTATATTGTAAGAGGTTAAGCATGATGTACTCACTCAGATTCAAAAGGCATGATACAATTATAATGTAATAAGTTTGGCATTCACGATTAACATTTCCAAACGTATATAAATTGTATATTTTCTCAATAAAAAAAGGATAAAATTGAAATTTTCAAATATATAAGGGTGCAAGAATAAATTATGAAAATTAGGAAGAAGATGGAGTTTTCTTTTTTTGTTAGATCTATATTGATGATATATTTTCACGGATTGAAGTAGAACTTACAAAAAGGTAACGATTTAAAAAGTGGAACTTAAAACCAATGATTCAGATATAAGTATTTAAATTAACTTAATGTTTATTAAAATAAATTTACAGCAAAGAACCCATTAGAACCAGTAAAGATATTAAAACGGGGAACAGCATATTAAAAATACTGCACTTCAATGTTATCCTAATACAAAGAGAGAGAAAAGAGATTTTTCTTGCTGCAGAAACTAAACAAAATTTTACCGCTGTATTAATGAAACTCTATATTTAATCATAACATTGATATAAATAAATAAAAAAGTAAATACCATCATCTCCTTCGTTATAAAATAGTAAACTAACAAAAAATGTTTATATTATGTGTTATGATCAAAGCAGTTTTTTTTTTCCTCTTGTAAACCTAGCTAACATGTAATATTAATAATATAATAAAGCAAAATTGCCACTGTTCATGAAAGTCGACAATTGTTACTTATATCTATAGTTTGATTACATGGTTTGTTGAATTGAAAATAGATTAATTGACATGGTTTATAATATTTTCTTTAAACAAGTCTTATTATTTAACTTAAACTTGAACTCAAGTTTATTTTAAAAAATTGCCGAGTCTTATTATTTAACTAGTCATAAATTCATAATAACGATTTTGTGGTTTTAAATAAGTATTAACTAATAGTTAAGAGTTTTGTTTCTAGCACTCTTCAACAAAATAATTATTTTAGAACATTTTCCAAAAGAAACAAACTCTATAAACTATCATCTATAAATAATTGAGTTTTATAAAAGCATAAAATAAATGCCTCATTAGAGTTACACCAAAACTCAAACCTACCTAGTTTCCATTGACGATACACGTTATTGTAACATACCTTTTTGCCAACATGAATTTCAATAACTTTTAAAGCAGAATAATTCATCTAAATGACTAACTTTGGAGGTACTCCAAATACTGTTTTAACTCAAGCTCCAGATAATTAGCATAATTCACGATGTCATGGTATTGTACCTTGAACCTTCAAAACTTGATCACAAGGTTACCTAATAGTTCTATTGAAGCTCCAAATATTCAAGAACTTGGCAAGTATAAAGAAGGGGCAGCATTCTTTATGTGTGAATAAAAAATGAATTTCAATCTTTTATGTCGGTCACCATAAGTAACGAAAACTCAAGCTTCATCAATGTGCTCTAAATCTTTGTACTTTGAAATGGAAGGAGCTTTTATTTTAATTTGACGTGAACATTCAAGTTGGTCTTATTCCTCAGAAACCTTGAAGAAGGTATATGATAACATAATGTTATTGATACCATTCATTTTAGGATCCGTCTCAAATTCCGGGTCAATATAAAAGAATACCTACATTGTCCAAGCAGCATAGTGTTTAGATGTAACTGCATTATGCAGAAATTGGAGTTCAGTTCAAAAACACTTACAGGCATGTCAATCTGCTCTCCAGGTAGAAGTCGCTGCTCCTCAAAGCAGAAGCATTGTATTTTATTGAAGTACACTGCAGCCTGAATATAAGAAAATTTATAATCGACATTTTTTTTAAAACACTATTTTGGAGGGCAAGGAAGGAGAGAAAAGGGAAGAAACGAAAATAACAACATTCTTCAATAAGTAAAGCAGAAAAAAGATCTAAAAAAAGACTTGCAACAGGAAGACTTCAAAACTGGTATTATTAAGTTCTTAGCCATATGCCAAGGTTTTAATCATAGTGATAGTCATATTATGAACTTCCAAAATTCTGAAGAATGCAGAGTTCACGGACATCCTTTGTTATGAATAAAACAGGGTATTCATCAGTAGTTAGTACCTTCATTGGAGTGACATTATACGTAGAAACACCTGTTATTGGAGTAGAACTTTTGTTTTCTGCAGTATAAAATGCGAGGGCACTTTCACCAGGCTTGACCCTAACCTGGTACAATAAATGAACAATGCCACATTTAAGTTCTTATTTTTTTCATTCTCCGATTCCCTGAGTGTTCCAGGGGATGTGTACTATAATAGCCAACTTTTTTAAAATGACATGAAACACTATCAAGCAGTCAAACGCAGTAAATGTGAAAGTGTTTAAGTAAGCATACAGCTAGATTTAGATTTAAAAATACCATTTGTACCCCAAATATTTAAACTATGATAACCTGGCTTTTCAAACAAAAGCTCAGACTTTAACTTGACTTCGTTATTGGTAGTTCTTGAGTTGCTATTCTTAAATTATATGGACTAATATAAATAAAACTAACAGCTCCAGGAAATAACATTAAGCGCAACCTTAAACAATACTTTCACATGCAAGTAAATAAATCCTGTATGATGCAAAGCAATATTTTTTTTTGTAAGGTGCAAGAAGATAAGTTATATTGACCTCTCTCTGGGCGGGAATAAACTTCCATTGCATCCCATCAGCAACATCAGCATTGAACTGCACCACAATTTCCCTGAACAAATAAAAAAAATTTCAGCTATGACTGCAAAAAAGCTAGCTTTCAAAGCACCACTCCCTAAATGAGGTTTATTGAATAATTCCTCATAAGTATATCTCTTATTGAACCATTACATAATATTTCACACGACATATCAAAAGAACAGTAGAAGTATATTAGGAATCTAAGTGTGAGTCTAAGTCCCACATTGACCATATCAAGACAAAGTACTACTGTTGATGGTACAAAATAGGCAAGTCCTAAGGAGAAATCTTCAGGTACAGCATAGAGCTGAACCTGAATAAATATCTATTTATGTTAATGTTAACCTTCTTTTGCTTAGTTTTTGTCTAAGTGCTATCTTATACATATTCCCAGTATAAATGAAGGAATACAAAGCAGCTCAAATAATTTGAACCACCATCTTCGGAACGGTGAAATGATGATTCTTTTTCTTTTAAAACTGCTGGGGAATTCAACAGCTATTTCTAATAAACATGAACCTGGACAAAAAACTAATCCTATGATGACTGATGGTAAAATGGCAAAATCCAATAAGAAAAAATAATACCTTGTGGAGACTGTATTATTGCTATCATGTCGAGCAATCTTTTCTTCAACTGTCTGTAAAAAATGTGGAATTTCATAATTATCCTTTAAAATAAGAAAAATTGCCAAGTTTTGATGAAAAATAAAAAGGCCATTGAAAACCAACACAGACACACCTCACGCCGGGTGACAGTTCCCCCATAGCCAGTGGCTTGGCAGAATCTTCTGTACAGGGGAACAGCAGCATACGTGCAGCCAACCATAGCAAAAACTAAGCCCGTCAAGTATAAAAGCATCTTTTGTGATTTCTTCTCTTTGGATGCATGAGATGAGAAGTGTCGGAAACCAGGCATGGAACATGACTTTCCAACATTCTGTGAAGCAAAAGCTGAAGACCGGTAACTCGGATGGAACAATTCTTGGTTAAACTTTGATGCTCGAATATTACAAGAGAAATTGTGTTGGAAGCTGGTATTAGCATTAATGAACCTGTAACTTGATCCTTTAGAAAGGATAGATAGGCATCTGAATAGAAAACAAAATCATCTACAAATGACTCATTAAAGTAGAAACTAATTTCTTTCTGGAAGTCAGAACTGAAAGAGGCAAAAATGTATAACTGACATAAACTTATCTCTATAGTTAAAACAAATAACTAATTGGAGAGAAAAATTGGTTTGAGAAGGATGCTTAAGTAGTAAAATATAATTTCTTTCATTCTGTCACAAAAATGTTTCAAATATTCCCAATTACAATAAGAGAATTAATCTATAACCTTAGACAAAAATAACAAAACCAGAGGAATTAGTGAAACATAGAATAACCTGGATTCAAGAGAGTTCGATTGCAGAGCCCTAAGATATGGCAAGAGATGAGTTCTCCTACTTAGCGTTGACCATATCATGTTTAGCAAGACTTATGTCCTTACAATAACAGGACATTAAGTGCTAACTGCAAGAAAAGAAAATAAGTATAAACTTAAGTGAAGCATCTTTAGAAATGTTTGTGTTGGAAAATTGATCACAGATAAAAACAATTTTTTTTATACCAAATTATATGTAAGGTTTGATCAAGGACCAAAATACATGAATGAATCTTTTTCAACATTAGCAATCAGGGAAAAGAATAAAAATGTCAATACATCCTCTCAAACAGTGGTATATAAGAATTTGTTTTCCTAAAAGTTCAGTTCTATGACAAAATTTTCTATATGCTTGTCAATAAGAAAAATAATTTTTGTTTGGAATCATATTGCATGAAAATTTCCATCCATACATTGTGTAGAGCTATGTACAAAACTACAATGTCAACAATAAACTCTCAAGTTAATAAATAATTGAAATTTAATAACAAAAACAAGCCACAATAACAGTACACTAAACTCTGGGACGGCAAAGGACAGACAGCACCTGTGAAGGAAATAATCTTCAAATCAAGACAAAAAGTGTCACTAAATGTATCCTTCCCCCAAACCATTTTACTTGACTAAGCTTAAATTCTTGTCTTAATAATAATAAACAATAAAAGTATAAAACTACACAAAATGGATCGAGCATGATCCAAATAACATTAACATGGACCCAAGGGAGGAGGAAAATCCTATTTTTATTTGAATCAGATTTCTTTCGACTACTCTCCCTAATTCCAAGCAAAAACATGAAACTCCCAACATAAACCAACTGAGAACGATGCTTTCAACACACACGTAAGTGTGATTCAATAGGTAAAGAAGCACGTAGGTCAACCAAGTACAAGCAGCCACAGAGAACAATTCTGAAGGTCGAATATTAAAAGAACATAAAAGTTAGAAAGGGGTTAAGTATTCCAAAGTCAAGGGTCCAGCCATTAAAAAATATCAGTTCAGTGAGACATTCCATCGAACAAAATTAGTGCACCACAATACTTGCTCCCCTGGGAACCATAACCCCGCAAACGCAAAATCAAAATCAGACCCAAAACATAAGTGAACCCAATCCACATATTCCATCAACCAAATCAAGCATCGAGACAAAACATAATTTCGTTAGAAATGTAAAAATGCGAAAGTGCGAGAATGAGAGCAGAAGTGTTACACCGAAATTGATGAGGTTGAGAGGGGAGGGCCAAAGTTGAAGCCTTTGAGGATAACAAAAATCTGAATCACCGTTACCTGCCGGGAATTCCAAGCTATGGATTGAATAGACCTTCTTTCCCCCTTCACTTTATTGGGTTCAGAAATTTTGAAAACTTTATTTTAGATACAATAGGGTGGTTTTGGATTATTAATATCTACTGTTTTATAACGTAATTACATATAAAATAACGATAATAACTTTTTACGAAGATCAATATATATATATATTGCTATTATAGAATTAGTTATTGCTCCTATATAATATTATTGAAATAGTTTTGTTCAATCACAATATGTTCCTTATTACGATACGAGATTACAAATTTCAACACGATTTTGTGTCTTGAAAAAGAGTTAAGATAGTATTTATATTTGGAAATACTTTTTCATTAAAAAACAATAGTCTAAATACGATAATTAATTTTAATAATACAATCTCAACATACTTAATACCAAAAAGACAATTATATTTTAATTATGTTACTTAATAAATATAAAGTTCTTTTACTTAGTCGCTAATTTTTAAAAAGTATAATTTGACTTTATGAAAGGAATCTAATATAATTCCTTTGTATTACTCTTCATCATTTGGATGGAAGAAGGAATTGGCTGTTACTAGCTAAACTAGACTTAGGAAATAAAGAAAAAAGAAGAAGTGAGATCTAAAAATAACAATGTGCTTTCATGAGTAATTATTTTAATATTAAAAGATATTTTACATAAACATTTTTTAAGAAATCGATAAAAACTTTGGTATAGTCAAATTTCAATCTACACTTTTCTCACCCTATTGCAACCTTAACCTTTTAGAAGTTTTTTTTTTTAATTGTATAATTTAAAATTTAAAAGCAACTTTTGGATAGTGTAATTTATTTATTTTTTAAAATTTGGATTTTACAATTTGAAAGTCAAAAACAATTCTTAAATTTTGAAAATAAAATATGACTTCGAAAAGTTTAAAAGGGTTAAAAAAAATTAGATTTCATAATTTGGAAGTAATTTTTTGCTTTTAGATTATCCAATTTAAAATCATTTTTTAAAGAAATTAAATGGTTTTAAATTACACAATATAAAAGGCATTTTTCACATCTAAAAATAATTTCCGAATAGTATAATTAAAAGAAAAAAATTAACATTGATGCAAGGAGAAATTTACGGAGGTGCGGGAAGAAACTTCCGAACCCTTTTTCTTTGTCCACTTTCTGTTTCTCACTAAACAACCATCATCATATATGAAGACCCAACATAAAAGTTCAGGGGCCCTACTATTGCCACCGGAAAACTACTGTTTGAACACTAAACTATTGTATTTGGTATTTAATTAAAGTATTGGCGAAAACACAGCTGTTGTCGAGCTGTATGTTCACACACACACACACACACATATATATATATATATATATATATATATATATATATATATATATATATATATATATATATATATGCAAATAATAATAAAAAAAATTATTTACTTTCGAAACAGTTTTTTTAATTTTTTGTAGAAGACATGGTTCATAAGTCATTGAGTTTTAAAGAACTAAAAAATATCATTGAATTTACTTATAAGACATTAAATGTATATGTAATAGTATACAAATATTGAAGAAATAATAATAACCTCATTGATGCATATATTTTGATAAACACAAACATTGTTGTTGTAGCGTGTATGAATTGAAAATGATATTTGTTGTTGTAGAAAAAACACAGGCGTTGTTGCGCCTATGTGTTCGTATTTTTTAATATTTTATAGAAATTTGAGTTAAGTTTAAATCCCATGCTAAAAGCAAAAATATCAAAATATCTTTCATCGTTGAACCATGTCATTGTAGCTATCGAGCCTCTGCATATGTCGCCATTGTCACTACATCTTCGTTCTCCATTGTTGCTGCAATCATTTTTAGAGGAAGCAATAAGAGAGAGTGTAAACCGATGATAATTTATGGGAAGCTTGTTCAAGAAAACTCGTTTTGAATAATTTGTTTTGAAAATCTTGTTCTTGAAATCCTATTCTAGACTGCATCTTATAAGTTTTAAAAAGTTTGTTCTGAAAAGTTCATCTAAAAAATTATTTCGTATGTTCTAGAAAGCTTATTTTGAAAATTCTAGTCTAGAAAGCTCTTTACAAAATGTATTTCATATGCTTTAGAAATTCTATTTCAAAATTTGTCTTCCAAAAACCCTAGTTTGGAAATCATGTTCTTAGAATTTCATAAAATTCATTCCAAAAATCTTGTTGAATAGGTAATCTTGAAGTCCCTTTTGGAAGGGTAGAATGTTGTTTTGAAACATGTGACTGTTGATAAAAATCATAGGAGTGCAACAAAAAAAGTCTTTTTCATTCATCTATAACAATATTTAAAAAATAGACACAATCAATCATCCGTTACGTTATTTTAATACAGTAGAAAATGTATTTTTTATTTCTTCTTGTAAATATTTTATAATTACTTGTTGATTAACCTTTAAATGTATTAGAGATTTCCTTCCTTCATACTTATTGCATTTACATTGTCACGTGCTTGCTAAAAAAATTTGTCATGTGCTTCTTCATTTCTTTGATTTTAGTATCTAGTTGTTGTCTATTAAATGAAATTTTCAGAATGGTTTATAAATTTTGGATCTTTACCCTTAATATTTTGCCATTGTACAATAGATTTGTAGTTATTTTAGACAAAATTTAACATCTACATTGGGATAGACTAATATCTCTCTCGTAGTAGTAGACTTGATTACTTTTATTATAGCATGAAATTATGTGTATGCTCAATCATATAAAAATGTTTCCTTAAAAGGAATTATTAAGATAAATTAAGATTGTAAAAAGTTCAATTTGGACCTTTTGAAATAAAACGAAAAGTAATGAAAGGCTAAAAAATAATCAAGGAATAAAAAAGAAATAAATAAAATATATTAAAAGGAAGCATTAATTGTTTTGTAAAAAAGAATATTGATAAAATTGACATGACCAATATAATAACGATATGTCTTATGAATGTCTTTGATATCTTTCTTTAGTTGTACGTTATTTTTGTTATGATTTTTTGTTTTTTCTATTTTCTCTTTATATTTAACAACATATCATCCTTATAAAATTATTTTATCTTTTAGGGATGAACAAAACTAATCTAACTAAAATTAATTATAATTATTTGTATTATATTAAAGTAAAAAAAAATTAAACAGTATTGTTTTACCATTTATTTTTAAAAAAACTGAATTTCTACCTATTAACTGCTCACTAATTGAATTATGTATTTTATTTTCTCATTCTTCTTCAATGGTCTCTTATCTTAAACACCGCACACACTCCTTTTTTTAATTCAATCACAATTATTGAGACAATGATCGTGAGCTTCTCATCCCCGTCATTACTATATAAGGTCATGTCGCGTTGCTCTTGTCGTCCCACCTTACCACCTTCACTGCAATTCTAACATCTCACATCCCACTCCACTGGTATGTCTTTGAACCTTAATTCTAACTAACATTTTATCCTTCTCTTATATGTCTCTTGCTTTATTATCATTTTTTTTATACTCAATGTTTCACTACTCTCATTTTACTTTTTTTTTTCATCATCTTAAAATATTTTTCTTAAATATTTAGGCTTTTACAAATTTCGGAACTCTATATTCTCCACTTTGACAAAATAGTTATTTGTGTGAAAGGTGAATACAAACCAATTCAAGTTTGTCCTTTGGATTTTTTTTTATTGAAAATATACAATTTGTTTATGTTATTGTTTATACACTTCATATATTTAATTAGGGGAAGAACATTATGTTTCAATTATTTAAGAGGGACCTTATTGTGGTGTTGGTGCTGAAAAAACTGTTCGGTATGACATTTTTTGCGCACATTATAAAGCGACTCTCCTTTTGCTCTATATTAATTAATTATGAAAGTTTAAAATTTTCCTTTAAATTTTCTACTCTTTTTTTGAGGTGTTTTAAAATTCAGCACAACCAAAGAGTATTTAAGCTAAGTTTGGTTCGGTTTGGTTCAGTTTGGCTTTGCTCAATTCAGTTCGGTTCAGTTTGGTTCGGTCTGGTCCGGTTCGGTTCGGTCTGGTTCGATTCGTTTTGGTTCAGTGCGATTCCGTTCGATTAAGTTCAATTCGGTCTGGTCCGGTTCATTTCAGTTCAGTTTGGTCATTCGGTTCAGTTCAGTTCGGTTCGATCTGGTCTGGTTCATTTCGGTTCAGTTCAATTTGGTTCGGTCTGGTCTGGTTCATTTTGGTTCAATTCGATTCGGTTTAGTGCGGTTCAATTCGGTTCAGTGCGGTTCGATTCGGTCCGATCTGGTTCAGTTTGGTTCGATTCGCTCTAGCCTGGTTCGGTTCAGCTCAATGCGATTCGTTTTGGTTCAACTCAATAAAGAATATATGATGAATTTTTAAAATAGTTGTTAAACGTAAAATTAGAAAAATAAAATATGTACATAAGAGAGGTTTTTAAAAAAAATATTTAAGACAAAAGAGGTTTTTAATCTAAAGGTTAAAAGTAAACTATTTATTAAATAATTAGTTTTATAAAAATAATTAAGTGTAAAAGTGGAATAACGAAATATGAACACAAAAGAGGGTATCCTCTTGATATATTCTCATAGATGAACAAAATTAATCTAACTAAACTTAACTATAATTATTTGTATTATATGAAAGAAAAAAATATTTTAATAAAAATTAAATATTAAAGTAAAAAAATAATAATAAAAATTAAACAATATTGTTTTACCAATTATTTTTAAAAAACTGAACTTCTACCGGTTAACTGCTCACTAATTGAATTATGTATTTTATTTTCTCATTCTTCTTCAATGGTCTCTTATCTTAAACACCGCACACACTCCTTTTTTTAATTCAATCACAATCATTGAGACAATGATCGTGAACTTTTCTTCCCCGTCATTACTATATAAGGCCATGTGGCGTTGCTCTTGTCGTCCCACCTTACCACCTTCATTGCAATTCTAACATCTCACATCCCACTCCACTGTCGTCCCACCTTACCACCTTCATTACAATGATCGTGGTATGTCTTTTTTTGAACCTTAATTCTAATTAACATTTTATCCTTCTCTTATATGTCTCTTGCATTATTATCATTTTTTTATACTTAATGCTTCACTACTCTCATTTCACTTTTTTTTTCATCATCTTAAAATATTTTTTAGGCTTTTACAAATTTCAGAACTTTATATTCTCCACTTTGACAAAAATAGTTATTTGTGTGAAAGGTGAATACAAACCAATTCAAGCTTGTTCTTTGGATTCTTTTTTATTGAAAATATATAGTTTGTTTATGTTATTATTTATACACTTGCTATATTTAATTTGGGGAAAAACATTATGTTTCAATTGCTTAAAAGAGATCTTACGATTGTGGTGTTGGTGCTGAAAAAACTTTTGGGTATAACATTTTTTGCACACATTACAAAGCGACTCTCCTTTTGCTCTATATTCATTAATTATGAAAGTGTTAAATTTTCCTTTAAATTTTCTCCTCTTTTTTTGGAGGTGTTTTAAAATTCAGCACAACTAAAAAGTATTTAAGTTCAGTTTGGTTCGGTTCGGTTCAGTTCAGTTTGGTTTGGCTCAGTCCGGTTCGGTTCGATTTGGTCTGGTTCGGTTCAGTTCGGTCTGGTCCAGTTTGTTTCGGTTCAGTGCGGTTCGGTTCAGTTCAGTTTGGTTCGGTCTGGTCCGGTTCATTTTGGTTCATTTTAGTTCGGTTCGGTTCGGTTCAATTCGGTTTGATTCGGTCTGGTTTGGTTCATTTTGGTTCAATTTGGTTTAGTTTAACGCGGTTCAAATCGGTTTAGTGTCGTTTAGTTTGGTCCGATCTGGTTCAGTTTGGTTCAGTTCGATTCGGTTTGGTCTGGTTTCGTTCAATTCAATTCAATTCGGCTTGGTTCAGTTCAATAAAGAATATATAATGATTTTTTAAAATAGTTGTTAAACGTAAAATTAGAAAAATAAAACATGTACACAAGATAGGTTTTTAAAACAAATATTGAAGACTAAAGAGGTTTTTAGACTAATGGTTAAAAGTAAACTATTTATTAAATAATTAGTTTTTAAAAAAATAATTATGGGTAAAAGTGGAATAACGAAATATGAACACAAAAGAGGGTACCCTCTTTATATATTCTTATAGATAACAAAATTAATCTAACTAAACTTAACTATAATTATTTGTATTATATGAAAGAAAAAAAAATTTAATAAAAAAAATATTAAAATAAACAAATTAAGAAAAATTAAACAATATTGTTTTAGCGTTTATTTTTAAAAATTTGAACTTCTACCGGTTAACTGTTCACCAATGGAATAATGTATTTTATTTTCTCATTTTTCTTCAATGGCCTGTTATCCTAAACACCGTGCACACTCCTTTTTTTAATTCAATCACCATCATTGAGACAATGATCATGAGCTTCTCATCCCCGTCACTACTATATAAGGCCATGTCGCCTTGCTGTTGTCGTCCCACCTTACCACCTTCAGTGCAATTCTAACATCTCACATTCCATTGCACTGGTATGTCTTTTTTTGAACCTTAATTCTAACTAACATTTTATCATTCTCTTAGATGTCTATTGCATTATTATCATTTTTTTATACTCAATGCTTCACTACTCTCATTTCACATTTTTTTTTCATCATCTTAAAATATTTTTCTTAAATAATTAGGCTTTTATAAATTTTTTTGGAGGTGTTTTAAAGTTCAGCACAACTAAAGAGTATTTAAGCTCAGTTTGGTTCGGTTTGGTTCAGTTTGGTTTGGCTCAGTCCGATTTGGTTCAGTTTGGTTTGGTCTGGACCGGTTCATTTCAGTTTGGTTCGGTTCGGTCTGGTCCGGTTCGGTTCAGTTCGGTTCGGTTCGGTCTAGTTCGGTATAGTTCGATCTGGTCCGGTTCGGTTCGGTTCAGTTTGGTTTGGCTCAGTCCGGTTCGGTTCGATTTGGTCTGGTTCGGTTCAGTTCGGTCTGGTCCAGTTTGTTTCGGTTCAGTGCGGTTCGGTTCAGTTCAGTTTGGTTCGGTCTAGTCCGGTTCGTTTTGGTTCAGTGCGGTTCGGTTCAATTCGGTTCGGTCTAGTCTGGTTCATTTTGGTTCAATTCGGTTCGGTTTAGCACGGTTCAGTGCGATTCGGTTCGGTTCGATTTGGTTTAGTTTGGTTCGGTTCGGTCTAGTCTGGTTCGGTTCAGCTCAATGCGATTCGTTTCGGTTCAGCTCAATAAAGAATATATAATGAATTTTTAAAATAGTTGTTAAGCATAAAATAAAAAAAATAAAATATGTACACAAAAGAAGTTTTTAAAACAAATATTGAAGACCAAAAGAGGTTTTTAGAGTAACGTTTAAAAGTAATCTATTTATTAGATAATTATTTTTTAAAAAAATAGTTAAGGGTAAAAGTGGAATAACGAAATATGAACACAAAAGAGGATATTCTCTTTATATATTTTTATAGATGGACAAAATTAATCTAACTAAACTTAACCATAATTATCTGTATTATATGAAAGAAAAAAAATATTTAAAAAAAAAATTAAATATTAAAATAAACAAAATTAAGAAAAATTAACAAAGTAGAAACAATTATCCATCATATTAAAATTTCCATAAGCAATTAATACAATGGAAATAACCATTCTTTTGTTGTATATTTTGAATTCAAATAAAACATGTACCATTTAAGGTATTGCTTTTAGCAACAATAGACATAAATCTTCATATTATCTATAACAATTATATACTTATTTTTTTCTTTCTGTCTCTCTTTCTTTATCACGCCATGTAAAATATAAATCTATCATTTTCTTTTCTCTGTGTATATTAAGTATTCTTGACACTTTTTAGTGTTTACGAATCATTTTTCATTTCTCAAAGACCTCGACCCAAGGCACCTGAACCCCCACAAATTTCTTTTACCACCTTGTATTAGTTACAGTGACGTTCTAAAATGTATAAAAAATACATTTCGAAATCAATATATAAGGAGCAGCCAAGTAATTTGTGAGGTGCAGAAAGAAAAACTAAAAAGAGATGCACATTCCCACGTTCCGTAATGTAAATTCTAAAATAGAAAAGGGCCTTCCAATCCAATTGCTGCACTAATTATTTATTGGGTTTGACTTTCACTCTACCACAAAACCTCACCTGCAGGCCTTTCTTCACATTTCTGAATCGGTTTTTCATCAGAAAGTGGAAAAGAGGTGTAGGATGAATTTAATGGGGTACGCAAGAAATACCTTCTATTTGTTGCACTCATAGGGCTACGAAGAAATCATATACGTATCCATAACATGTATCCAGTTTTCAAATATTTCTGGGCAAGGTAACCGGAAGCTAGAATGCAAAGGTTGTTTGAACGGGATAAAACGCCAAAATCGAAACTAGTGTCTGAATCCTAAAAGGACACACTCTTAATTTCGTGAAGTCCAAAGCTGTTTGATATACCATACATAGTACTGTTGTTGGTGTAGGGTAGAACGGAAAAAAATGTTTTATGTACGGACATGATTATTTTGTTTGATCTGTGGTGGAGGTGATTAGTAGTTGAATAATTGAAGAGAAGATTATGAAAGTTGGAGACGTTGGAAAGGAAAGGAAACGAATTAAAAGTGGTAGATTCCTAGAAAAACAAAAATGCAATTATGGTGAGAAGGACTGATCAGGGTGGTTCCTTATGAGCAAAACCTGAGCTAGTAATAGGGTTTCTATTGAGGACCATTTGTTGTGGTATACCCTATAGTTCCTACACACCCTATAAAACAAATATGTAACAGAGTTGGGTCAATTGCTTTATACCTTATTCCATTCTCTGATGCATTCTAGTCCCTCACTTTACCTAACATGGTAGTATTGTTCATTGTTCATCTTAAATTTCCCAACAACTTGAAGGTCATGACACTGTCCATAGGCATTTTATTAGATATATACCCCTAATTGGTATATTCTATTACCAAGGACAAATCTCACTCTATTTAAGATCAACCTGCAATATAGATACAACTTACTATGCATAACTGTGCCTGCCTCAACAAACCTTCTACGAGAAATATTCCAAGTCCGTTAATTTTGTTGGATCACACTCCAACAAATAAATTGGACCACCCCTTCTTGGTCCCCATCAACATTTCTCTAAACTTTGTTAATTTAAATGTTTCACAAATGCAACTAAAGGACCACATCAATGGGTACTTAAATCTGGACAATTAGTTCAAATTATTTGGGTCTATCAGCAATGCATTCAAGAAAAAGGACAAAGAGTTGGAAGAGGAAGCAATGAAACCCAAGTTCCAAGTTCCAAGACAAGAGCATACATCAAAACTAGTAACCTTTTCTTTCATCTTCTAAGCCTAACTCAAACCACAGTTTTTTACTGTAAGTACAAACCATATCCAAACATGTATACCTCTAAAAATGCATGGATATGGTGATTACATAAGTGCAAAACGTTCCCTAAGCTGGTTAAACATTGCATAACTGCGTTTTATTTAAATAATTAGTAACAATCTATACAGAACTTTAAGAAACTATTGCTGTCTGTTTTTCTATTTTTTTTTTCTGGAGCGTGTTTGTTTTTTTGATTGAACATTATTGAATGTCAATGAATGTGTTTGTTTTTTCTTTTGTTCCATGAACGTTTTTATGTTGACTCTTTAAGACAGGAACGTAAGGTGGGATTCATGTTCCTTGAAAGTAACGGGCAAATAAATACACTTGTTTGTCAGATACCTTTTACTTAATGCAAGTCTGATTTGTTTTTACGTTTCAATCTTGAAAAGCGAAAAGAAAAATATCAGAAGGAAATAAAAGAGAAAAGGAAAAGGTATGAGAGTTGGGAGTTGTGCATCCAATGTTTGTTTGAATGATTTTAACAGATGAAGAAGAAGTGTTAAGAAAAAAAAATATAAAAAATAAGAGACATGTGAGGAAGGAAGTGAAATGACAGTGAAAGATGAAAAAAAAACTTGTATGATTTATTAATAAACTGGTAAGAAAAGAAAAAATAAAAGAAAAAAAGAGTTGAATTGAGAGAGGAAAAGTTATTTTAAAAAAATAGAAAGTAGAGAATGGTGGTGTCCTTTAGTGGCATATAAGGAAGAAAGAAGGGTAGTGCATTTAAAGAAGCCAACTACACCATGCATGGCCTGCAATGTTGATCATAGAGTCATGATAACCTCATAATTAATTGCTCCCTTCTCTGATCACTTTTCTTGATATGTCAGAGTTGAAAAAGTGAAAGGTAAAATGGAAGAGCTTTGTTTGGATTAAAAAAAAAGGAACTTTTTCCACCCCACTATTGTCTCTCTCTTTCTATCTCTATCTCACTGTCAATTGCACACTTTTTCAATGTTGATCAATCATAAAGCAATCGATTACAAAATCATTTCCTCACCTCTCACATCACCACTTCCATTTCTCTTCTGCCAAACAACTACTGTATCCTTCGGGCCCTTTGCATTTATTATTCTCTTTTCGAGGAATGGGCCAAATACCCATATCAATTATCTCTCTTTTATACTTTTTTTTTATTTCTTTTTTTTCAAATGCAATCTTTTTTTTTTTTTTACTTATTTATAGTTTATATATTCATCAAAATGAAAAAAAAATGTTTCAAGAAATTGATAAAAGAAGACAATTTATTACACCTAATTCAGCATGTCCCGTTGCATATATCACGAGGAGGATAGTTCCAAAAGCTTCTACGAGTCTTCTATTCTAACCCCTTTCTTAGCAAATCAACCCTCTCAGGTGCTGCCTTCCCAGAAAGTGTCTCCATTTTAACATTCCAGTTCATACACAGCTACTTCTTCTTTCTTGCTTTCTTTATCACTATAATTTTCATATATTATTGTTGCCAAATTGTGTCAATTAATTTGAGTTAAACATGTTATTATTGTACATGATGACAAATTTTTTATAGATGTGTTGTAGAAGTCACAACTTTAAATTACACGATGATTCAGTGGTTGGTTGGTGAAAATGTAAAAGAAAAATTATATTGACTGCATTTGGATTAATTTGGTTGAATAATATTTATTTTGATTAGAACCAGGAAACAATTATGGCATAATAAATAATAATAATAATAAAAAAAAACCTTTTGCATTGACTGGTATACTAAACATTCGTCCTGAGCCTCGCATTTACCATCACTATCGTGCACCGCCATTATCGCCTCTACTATTCAACGCTTTCAGCTTCTCTCTCTCTCTCTCTCATGCACACATTAACTTGTCAACGTCCAAGTACTCAACTTTGTTCCATGTGTCAATTCTAATAATGTATCATCACAACACAAGGGTTTTAGCCAATTCAATTTTCTGAATTTGGTTCCCAGAAGAAAGAAAAAAGGTGTATATATTTTGTGAGAGATGGATGTATGAGAAGAGGTACAATTGTACTGGAGGGAAGTGGTGGATGAAATGAAATAGTGTGATTGATGGGAAGGTGGGTGGTTGAGTTGGGTATGTAGGTGGTGGACATTGTACGATACATTCTTTGGATGCTGCTCTTTCACCTTCAATTTATTCGCTTGTCATAAGGGATGAAAATTTGGACCCTAGTTCCTCTCTTCAATTCATCACAAAACTCCATTCTCACATCTCTTTCTCACACCCTATTCCTCACTTTATACACACATCTATCAAACGCTACTTCCAAAATTATTTCCCTGCCTTCAAACACTTTTTTCTTCTCTAAATTATCACACTTGTCGGACAACAAAACAGGGAAAAAAAATAATTGTATTCGGCTAATTTCATTTGTTCCCATGGGGTGAGAATTTGTTCAACGTTTAATGATGTTATCATTGCTTTTAAGATTTGTATGAATACAACAACTCTTATGATTGCTTTTAGAGACATACATTGGACTCCAAATTCTCTGCTCATTGTAGTTAGTTTAATTATTCGTAAACACTATTTAATGTTTCTACCGGATCCTGATCTCTATACTATTCATTTTTTTCTCTCTTAAACTTTAAATCAAATCTCGAACAACATGGTTCATTTTTATTGTTTTTACATGAATTTTACTTTTTGTTTCAATCAACCAGAGTTTGCATTTACGGAGACACTTACTCTCCAAGCTGTGACAAATGTTGAAGGGCCTTTTCGCGTTGAATACCTGTTGAGAGTTATCAACTACTCCCTCAATTCCAAAACTAGAATTGTTTTTAGCTTATTAGTGCATATTTACCTTTGTAGTAGTAATTCAATCTCACAAAACTTGTTCATAAGATAGAGTTTACATCCATTTACATATTATAAGTTCTCTTTATCTTTAGTTGATGTAGGATATCCAACAATCCTGTTGATATACACCTCCAATATACCCCTCACTTTCAGACATACATATTTTGGGTGTGAGCAGTGGCAGATCTTCATCAAAAGCGTCGGAAGGGCCAAAGTAATATTTGGTTTAATTACTCTTTTGATTCATGTTTTCGTTTAAAAATGTTAAGTTGGTCTTCCAATTTTTTAGTCTCAATTTGATCCCGATTGTTGAAAAAACTGATGTAATTCGGTCTTTTACGATAAATTTCGGTTAAATTCCTCGAAACAGATCAATGATCTTTTCATTAAAATTGAGACTCTTAATATAGATGATTTGCTTTATTGGTGTAATTAACCTAATTCTAGTGTCAATTTTTAAATAAAAACAGAAATCAAAAGAAAAATTAAACCTATATAAAAGAAATAAATAAAAAATTTAATTTTTATTAATTTCTAATATATATTACCTACAATTTTAAAAATTTAAATTTTATTAATTTTTAATATATATTATCTATTAAATTTAATAAATTTTAAATATATTTTTATATTTTATATATATAAATAAAAAAAATCAAAATTTTG
>Ga0209589_1004838_pt1 | contig 23085 bp, 8 predicted proteins | sample CowpeawhiteBW_FD_187525 | JGI IMG/M metagenome (GOLD analysis project Ga0209589, IMG submission 187525) | Root nodule microbial communities of legume samples collected from California USA - Cow pea white BW (SPAdes) (version 2) | ecosystem: Host-associated > Plants > Roots > Nodule | place: USA...
GAATTGCTTCCTATTGTTTTATTTCACACACTCATAATAGAGATTAGAAGTAAAAAAAACATAAAACAACTAAAATACGAAACAATGTAAAAACAACATAAACTAGAGGATTAAACAAGATAAAAGTTATGTAGGAGTTGATTTTATTCACAAAACTTAACATCAATAAGAGGTAGAAAACAACGTTATCAGTCAGTCTGCTCTAAGTGAGACTAACAGACTCCTTAGAGCGTCAGGATGTAACCTTACCTTGAATCCTTACCAAATTATATAGATGGGGCACCACCATGAATTTCCACTAACAGGGGTCATGGAATTACGTCCCGACCACTTAAGCACGACCCTGAAATCTTACCTAGAGATTTCAAGGAATTATGCACTGACCACGGACCAATCATGCTCAATCAATCAAGTAATATTTATCATGCACATAATCTCATGCCAACCTTTACAACCCATCCTCATTCATATCCAAATGTTGAATCCATACCAACTCATCCTTCCCAAACCATGAATATAGATTTATATTTCATATCAATACCATGTCTCTTTGATACCAATCATCTCATTTAAATCACATGCCAAGTTCATACCAAACCCATCATTCACAATCCATGAATCACATTACTCATGCATAATCATTTATCTCATGCTTTTAACATAAGAATTAAATTCAAGCAAGTATTAACCATTCCAGATCAAAGAAACAACCAAACATCACACTACCCTCACCCAACTCCTCGCTCAGGTTGAAGGGTCTCGCTCAGACGAGCCCCTCTTCGCCTAGACGAGGGCTTGAAAAGGGGAACAGTGGCTTCATGCGCCCTCTCGCTTAGGCGAGCCCTCCTCGCCTGAGCGAGATTGTGGCTCGCTCAAAACGGAGACGCTTCGCTCAGGCGATAGCTCGCTCAGAAAAACCAGAGCGAGCTCCCGCTAGCCTCGCCTAGGCGAGACATGCTCGCTTGGGCGAGAAAACCAGTGCTCACCATTGTTCTCTCGTGCACAGCCCCACAACAAGATCCAAACAACCCAAAAATTCATTTCACAGATTCACAGCAACATGCAAGGCATTCCATGGTGAAGTAATAACAACTCAAGCAGAAAAAACGTAATAACAGAGTGAACCCTAGCTTCCCTTACCTGGAAAGAGCTAGTCTAAATGACTCGTATACCCAACAATGAGCACCACAGCTCCGGGGACAACTTAGTGAGCTGGAAAAAAACAGCGAAACGGAACATAACAAGGTTACTAAGGTGAGTCCCCAAGAAAATACGAAAATAAAGCTAGAAGGGAACTACTACGAGCCTAGAAGCAACTTACATGGAGTGGAAGAGCTTGAGCTTGCTTGGAGAGGATGGAGAACCAAACCCTAACAGAGCTTTATGTTGGGAAGCAAGGAGAATATGAGAACGAATGTTTTCTGAAAGTGAGTGAAACTATAGTGTTAGGGCAAATTAGGGTCTTTGACTCCTTATGGGCTAGCCCTAAACCCAACTGATTTGGGACAACCTTTTTTAAATTAGGGTAGAAATAAAAAGAGAGTTTTACATGACTAACTATTTTTTTTTTTAAAATTGGTTATTAGATGATGAGTGAAATCTTTAGTTTATAATATATGTAAGTGAGAACAAATCTTATTTTATTGAACCATTCATTTTAGTAAGGTTAAGTTATACTTAAGAATAATACTTCATTACTGAACTTATATTGTCTCATGTTTCTCTCATTACTAGGTCATCTAAACAACAACAAATTAGAGATGTAATTAACTACTAAATAGAAATAAATTTCTTTGAAGATATTGAATCACTTATTCGGATGAATAATGTTGTTAGTTTAATTTACTCTTTATCTTGTTACCTTATACGACAAATAGGGGTATTATTGTAAAGATAATTTGAATATAAAAGAGACTTAAAATGATAAACTTCTACATTTTTATTTATTTATATTATTTTTTATCTTTTACCCATTTAAAATTCTCCTCAGTAAGTTTTACTCTAAGAAAAAGTTCCCTTCCATCTAGGGTTGTTTAGAAAACGCATATAATGAAGAAAACAAGAAAAATGAAATGATGAATAATCTTTGTTTAACGAAAAGACATTTGTTGGTGTGCAAAGAGATTGATATAAAAGGAGATTGTGAATTAGTGGAAGAACTGTTGAAATTCACGATTCACATGTTGTTAATCTTTGATTAACTATCTAAATTCTTTACTATAAAGTTGATTATGTTCATGGCATTGACAAGATTAGTGATTAGATAAAAGAGACGAGAGAAAAATATTGTAATCTTTAATAATTTAAAAAAAATTAAATTAGTTTGATGAATTTAAAAAAAATAAAAATGAAAGAGATCCAGGATTTAACTTTTTTTTTATTAATAAAAATTAACAAAATTTATCGATAATATATATATATATATATATATATATATATATATATATATATATATATATAGTTTAACATTAATTTACAATATGTCTGAGGTTTATATTTGTTTATAATTTAGTTTACTATATTCACAAATGTTATTACGTGATATTTAATTGTAAAATAATTTATAATTGTTTAGAAAAGGAACGATAATAGAATGTTTTAGATATAATTATCTATTATTTATAGATTTTAATACAGTATTGATAAATAATAAAAAGATATTGAAGATTTTATCCAAAAAATAAAAATATAACTATTTTTTATATTACAATTTATTAAGGAGAAACAACATATTTATCTAAATATAAAAAGTTCTACTCTCCATACACTAAAAAACACGAGAAGAAAAAAATTATAAAAAAGAATTAACAAACAAATATCAAATATAAAAAGCTTGATGGTGCCAAGCAGTTCCGTCTATGAGCCGGGCCAGCCCATTTAAAAAGATTAAATAATAAAATTTGTATTAAAATCTAAAATTTCTAACAAGCTATGTTTTCAATAAAAGTATATTTATTATTATTACTAATGTAAACGATAGCGCCTATGTGTTTAGCGCCTATGTGTCTGTATATTTTTTAATAAGTTAATAAATAAAATAAAAATATATTTATAGAAAATAAAGTAAAATGTATGAAGAAATTATAAGAAAAATAACTGTAAAAAAAAAAGAAAAAGGAAATAAGTAAATAGTTTTATAAAAATTTGTAAAAATAATCGTTAATTTTTTAAAAATTTAATAAATAATTAAATTGTAAAGGGTAAAGTTGGAATTATGAGATGTGAACACAAAAGATGGAATCCCCTTTAAATATAATTATAGATTTAGTTTATTTATAAATTATTTTACATAATAAAAATATTAATATTAAAATAAAATTTAGACCATTTAACATAGTCAAACTTTTTAGAAAATCAAATTAAAATCAAACTGTTTAGCTCAATTAATTATAATTATCAACTTGCATAGGATTGGATACTTCTTTGGTTTGTAACTTCTACACGTTTCATATCAATATATTTATTAATAATTCTTTTCTCTTAAATGGAAATGAGAAAAGGAAAGGGAAAGGTTTTACTTAGTTTGTGTTCTGACAAATGTTAAAAAAATATACATATTTCAAATAAAATGATTTCCAACCAAACAAAAAACGTATCTCTTACTCCGTTTTTTCCATTTATTTTTCTTATAAATTATAGTTAAATTGCATTCCTCAAATCCTTATAGTAAAATATAAAATTAAATTTTTTCTTTTACTTATTACCAATATAAAAAATTATTTTAGAGTGCAGGTCTTACATTAACATTAAGCATTTCCTAAGAAAAATGCTAGCAACAAGCATTTTGAGTCTACATATTCTTTAGTTATTGTGAAAATATCAGGTTGTATCAAATATTATTTATAAAATCAAACAAACTTTCAATTAGTAAAAAGAAGATTTAGAAAAAAGTTATTCGAAAAGCATCAAAATTTAATGATAAAATAATTGTGTGAAAATAATAATAATAATAATAATAATATAATACTAATAATAATAATAATTACATTTTAACACATTTATATTTCTTTTTTATATTTAATAGTTTTATATGAGATTTATAATAATTTAAACATATTTTTCGTTTTAGACTTATGCTTATGAAGTTCTTTTTAAAGATAAAATAATAATAAAATTTCAGACTCCAACATGAATAATACTTCAAATACAATGATGAACTTAGATTTTACTGATATTATTTCAACTTGAATTGTTAAAATGAGTTATAATCCACGAGTCAACTTAGTCTACTACGGATTCGACTCGGATTAGATTAAAAAAATTATAAATTTCGGTACGGGTTAAAAAAGAACATGATTCACTAAGAATTCAATTTACCCATATTGAATGACTCACCAATCTATCCATAAAATTGAAATATTAAATTATATTAAAAAAATGAAACCTTAAATGAAATTTTCCATGTTTTGCGTAAAATGAATGATACTTTGTATAAATATTTATAACAAATACAATTGTGTAAAAGTATATGAAATAAAAATTTAAAAAGTAAATAATACACTAAAATTACAATTATTAATTAATGTCACTTATTTTTTACTTTTAGCAGTAAATATATTAATTTATAATATGTCTTAACTTTATTTAAATTTTAATAAAAAATATAGTTTATCTTTTAAAATTAAAAAAATTATAATTTTTTAATTAAATAAACTCACAAATTAAATGATTAGATTCAAATATTTTAGTTCGTTAATAAATAAATAAGCCAAATTAAATTGTTTCGCTAAATATCCGATCTATGATAAATCAGATGAGATCGATCCGATGACAGTTTTGATAACTAAAATTATAAGAGAGTTTACACTTTTAAATAGATGATAATTTAAATGTAATAATCAACTCTAACATTATTTCAATAGTGAAAAAGACTAAATTAACATTATAAATTTAAAAATGATAATAAAAAAAGAAAAGGAAGAGTTAGTCTAGAAGGTTTTTTTGGGATAACATGTGAGGTTCCATAGCCATGATGTGGTCCAAGTTTGAAAGGCACTCTGCACCATGCAAAGCAAAATTGTTTTACACCAAACAAGATGACAACAGCTTTCAATATTTAGGCTCTGAGCATTGTAAGCTTTTGGTGTCAGAGATATGAACACAGCCTCTTAATTTCAGTATTTTATACGGAATTTTATTTATTATTCACAAAATTATATTTTCATTTGCATTATTGCACACATCTTTATCACTGGTTTTTGTCATGCTTTGAAATATGAATAATAATAATAATAATAATAATAATAATAATAATAATAATAATAATAATTGTGGTTAATTAAGATGGTTAAGATGCTTTATTTGCTTAGGACCCCAAAATCACAATGATTAGTCCTTTAAGAGTGGATGGGTTGGGTAGTTGAGAAGCAAATAACTTCATCTTTCTCTATCTTTCCATAACACCATCATATGATTAAGTCACTATCATAAACTCTTTAATTACATCTTAATCATCTTTCTCTCTTTAATTTCCTCCAACCACTTTTTTTCATTCTTCTTCTTCTCTCTCATTGCAATAATAATAATAATAATAATAAAAGACTTTCTTCTTTGTGACAACTTGTTTTGCAATTTGCTTTCAATCATTACAGTATCATATATTATTTTTTATAAAAAATAAGTGATATTTACTAACATTATCACTTGTTTCTTATAAAAAAGTTTACCAGAGAGATTATTTCATAAATAAATGTGCGACATAAGATATGATTTCTGTATTCACGTGTGATGAACTTTATATTCATGAATTTTTATATTCACGTGTTATGTACTTTATATTCATGAAATTGGAACGTATATATACTCAGACCTACAATTTTGGAAGTTATATATTATAGATTGCACACAATAGGAAATGTTAAATGCACCTTTTTTTTCTACCCACACCTTCACTCAAAGGAATTTTGCGCAATATAGTAACATTATACTTCCATCGTCAAATTAAAGTTCAGCTTTATTTGACAGATATCTAAATTAAATTCCTACAGTGAGTGCAAAAAAAATAATAATTATTACTTCATATTTAGAAATAGTCCTTTATGTGATTTAAAATATAAACAACAAAATTAATTAAACATGTTTCGTTGGTTTCTTGATTTCGAAACTTTTTACGTATGTTATTTGAGGTTTAGGATTTTTACATTTGTAGTAGATCGGACATAATATCCAGAGACGTAAATTTACGTCTATTTCATTTAGAACAAACATAAATTTACGTCTCTTACAAGAGTAACAAACATTTTTTTTCAGATCTACACCAAATCTCTTCATCTTCTCCTTCGTATTTGTGTTTTCCCCTCCTCCATGTTCTCCTTTTTCTTTTCTTCTTTTTCTTCTTCTTTCTCTCCTTCTTCTTCTTCACGTTCTTCTTCTTCTTCACATGTTGCACACCACACTGCAGATGATGGTTGAAACAGACGCTGCTCTTGCAAGAAGTCTCGCTGTCGTGTGGCAACTGCACTAGAAGCAAACACCCTCTGTGACGTCGCAAACCACCGTACTCCGTCGCTGCACTTCGACCAAACCGCAACCACTACATTTGCGACAAATTGCGAAAAATAGGGGGTTTCAATGTAAATGGAGATGCACCAAAACAGAATTAAAGGAGAAACAAACCTCTCAACAATCAATCAAACCAGAAAATCAATTTCTCGCACAGTCGCGACACTGTGGAGAAGAAGGTTAGGGATGTAACGATTAACGTTTACGTTTGACACGCTATAGTCGACATAAATTTACTTCTGGCTGGGACAAATTAGAAGTAAATTTAGGTATGACTATAGGACGTCATATAGCGACGCGTTGAGACATAAAAAATGAGATTTAAGTCTGACCCTAGAGCGCCAGACATAAACAATTGATAACTTATTTACAAGTTTGTCACCGGTCATTTTTTATATCTGATTCTAATGGGTCAGACTAAAGTTGTAGACATAAAATGTCTATTTTGTGTTAGTGATTTTATCCACGAGTCATTTATTTATATATCACCTTGGATTCCTCAATTAAATATACTAAAAAGAATCATACATAAAATCTAAGAATTGCAGAAAACGTGGATTCTAAATCATGAGTTAACTCAAAGAGACTTAACATTATCTTTAACTTAAACTTAAAATTTTAACACAATAAATTTATACTTTTTTCTACTTATATATTACTCATTTCGCTAATATTCACTCAATATAAATGTTTATATCTAAAATGGAAACTTAATATCATGAGACATTTTGTTTTCCAATAATACCTTTTGTGTTAGATCAAAAAATTGAAACTTTTGTATTAATAATAATAATGTAATTAATAATAGATTCCTAACTATTTCACCATAATATATTTCTAAGTAAACATCATGTAATTCAAATTTTATAAATTTATATTTGTTAACTTCTAATGGTCTAAAATAATATTATTTTTCCGATTCACTAGGTCCAATTCAGAAAATTGGTAATGTTTAAAATAAACTTTTTTTTATTGTATTTATCTTTCAAGTGCATGAATCAAGTGATGTAGAATATATTGTAGTTTTTTTTTTTTTCTGCCACACAGTAATAAATTACCTTCATGACATTGTAACAGCGACGAATTTTTACACTATACCTAAATTAAATATGATTTTTTATTATGTGAATTGTTTCCGTAACATGTGAATAAAGAATACTTAAGTACCACGTAAATTCATTGAATTTATTGTTGTTAATTTAATTAGCAATCCTTGAGTTCGAAAAATGAATATATTATTGCATTAAATAATAAAGAGAGATTTGTGGCTATAATATTTTTATTCGAGTTGAAAATTGCTCTAAAAGGAAAAGTTGGAACAAGAATTTTAAAGTTCTTGCTGCTAAAATTGATTTCTTTCTGGTAAAGGTATTCCTTTTAAGCTTTTGACCTATACAAATTAGGTAATTTAACAAGTAGTTTCACATTCATTTTATCGTGGCAGATGAGTGAGAAGATTATTAATTATTTTTTTTTTTTAACTTAAGAATGATCTTATTTAAGCTTCGAATCAAATATATTTTCTATTGTTTTTAAGTGTTATACACGAAATACCATATGTCACTATTATATATGATCTTATTGATTAATATAAAAAAGAGAGTAAACGTTTATATTAAAGATATTAAAATACAAAAGAAACTGAAAATAGAAAACCATAATTAAAATATGTATTATGTATATTAAAAAAGTGTTGAAAATCTTCGGTGTAGTCTAAGTTTCACATTAATGATACACTTGAGTAACATATAAAATAGAATGTTCATTACCTTAAGGTTGAGTTAGAATTCTTCCCATTGTAGACCCATAAAAAAATATCTACAACCTATTTAAGTATATTATTATTATTATTATTATTATTATTATTATTATTATTATTAAGAGTGTCAAAATGAGTCAATCTAGCTTGTCACGAATTGAATTAAAAATAAATCAATTCATCTCTATTCAATTTTTAATAAGTTGAAAATTTTATAACTTAACTCGACCCACCACAAACCACAGATTGACAGGTTAGGTAGATTGATTCACTTGAGCATCTTTTATTCTTTCAACTTATTTATATATTATTATTATTATACAATCAAAGTGCATTGACACTATTAATCTATTTATAATCATTAAATCAAAGTGTTCATCTATTTTACTATGCATCGTTACAAAGATAGTAAGGAAAAATCAAAGTGTCATCCTATGTAATTGTAAAACAAAAACCATAAAAAAGATTCAAATATTCTTATCTTTTAAAACATCAAATTGTCAACCTATATGGTTAGAAATAGTAAACAACTACAATAAAAAAATGATAAAAGGTAGGTGATGGTAGATTTTAGGTCAACCCATGATAAAAGATTTCTTTAGACTTTTAACAATGACGGTTCAAAAGTCCTAGCAGAAAGACTTTTTTAACCGTCGTCAAAATTTTTTTCTACAGTAGTGTCACTTCTAATCTGCTCGTACTCATTGCAGATTAAGTGAGTCAGATTCAATTTGACTCACATTTGAAAAACAATTTGTCTTACGATCTAATTCGGTATGAACTTGTGATGAACCAACGAGTTTAAAAAGAGTATACTGCCTTCAATTATTATGGTTATAAGCTAAAAGAAAAGTTTAACGACCAAAATACCTTTTGCATGGTTGTGTGATGACGAAAAAGAGATGGAGTAATGGTGATGTCGGGAACTTTTGTTCTATTTAGGCATAAAAGAGCATCTACGAGGGAGTTGAAGAACAATGTTCTCACATGGTGACCAAAAATATATAAGGGGAAAAAGCATTTACTTTAGTCTTCCATCAATATCACATACCAGCATTACCTAACCCAAGATCACAGTCAGTTAAAACATTACGAATATTTTGTCTTACTATATATTACATCATCATCATCATCATTATTATTATTATTATTATTATTATTATTATTATTATTATTATTATTCTTTTTTTTCAACGAGCTAGTGTTAACTAAGAGAACGTAATAATTCTTTTTGTTGGTTGTGCTAAGAATGTGAAGTATATATACTATATAATCAAACACATGCACCCTTTGAATAATTTACACACAACCTAATTTTGTGCATTCGTGATCTTACAATATATTCATTCTTTCACTTAGTTTTCACATTGCACATTTTGGGTTTCATATACTAGTAAAGTAATGTAATTATTTTTGTCCTTTTCTTTTGATCACGATCCAAAATCAATCATATATATATATATATATATATATATATATATATATGTGTGTGTGTGTGTGTGTGTGTGTGTATATTTTTTTTTTTTAAATTCTTCAATTAATCAAATTCTTGTTTTAATGGAAAAGAAAATTTTCAAATGCAGTTAGTAGAAGTAAATGATATTACCAATTTTTTTAACTAATACAAAACTAATTATTTTGCTTTATTTTCAATTTGGAGGAAGTTCTCGTAACTTGTTTCAATCTTTATACTTATTAGTTTAATTCTTGTTAACTATATGCACGTAAATAGTTGAAATAAGATTTCAAAAATAATTTTTATACAAAGTTTAGACACTTTTTGAACGGTTAAGAAACTTTAAACTCTAAAATATCTTAGATATTATTATATTTCACTTACTGTTCATTAAACTAAAAAAAAATAATAACAACTCAATTAAAATAATTAGTGTACGAGACCATGTTCTTATAAAATCATTGAACCACTTTTATTTGATTTTGTATAAAAATAATGATATGTGTATACAGGTTGCATAAAGTGTCACAACAAATTACATTCATCAGTGTAATACTAGTGCCTTATACAAAAATACCGTAAGAAAAGTGTGGCAAAAATGTAAATTTATCTCAATATATATATATATATAGTTTAAACAAGGAGAATACTTGTAGAAAATTCTTGCAGGCACAAATCAATAAGAGAATAAAATATATGAATATATGAAGTATGTATGAGAAAAATTGAGTAAGTATTCCATATGAGAATATGTTATATTTATAATCAGAGGTGGATATAAAATATAAAAGTGAGAATTAATTGTCAAATAAAGTTAATTAACAAAATATCTTCCATTCATATGTGCGTCAATTATCGAATTTAATGAGACTCGTGACATATTATGTTCATAATAATATTTATTATGGTGTGATATTTATTACAATAATAAATTTATATATTGCAGGATATTATAGGAATATTTATATTTATTTAATATCATTCTTCAGTTCAAAATAAGGAGAAGTACATATCCCTCCAAGCTTAGAGCTCTACAAGGTGAATGAATGAACTTGCAAGTCTAGTTTCGATACAAACAAGTTGGAGTGTTTTTATACATTTTCGAATTATCCTTGGTCGTGGTGTTTAACTTTGCTGGTGTTTAACTTTGCTCATTTTAAACTGATGTGGTAGTTCGTATTTGAACATGCTTTTGACCATTCATTTGTGGTTTGTTTTTTTATCGGACAACCTCGATTGCATTCTCCAACCATGGTTGGTAGGGTGATGTACTCATGTTATTCTACTGTGTCTTTTTGAGGTCTAGTTATCCTCAACATTGTTTGGTTGTTTAAGCAAACTAAGATTAATTTTGCTACCTCGGTTGGTATTGCACAACTCCACCTTGGGTGGTATAGCTCATACTGATTCACCACCTTGGTTGATAGCATGTAACTCCACCTTAGTTAGTAGAGCTTGGACTGATGCACTATCTTGGTTGGTAGGTTTCGACAAGGCACTCTATCAAGCATCTTATCTGTTTAGGATTCATGTTAATGATCCTCGTTTTGACATTGATAAATATGTTTATGAGCGGACATTGATGTCAATTGATGACATTCCTAGGAACACTGAGGCAACTACTTATGTTGATAAACCTATAATGAATTAAATGTTCTTTCTTCTTGGTATATAATATGTTTTCGTACTTTTCTAATTCATTGTGCTCACATTGTCATGATATTCATTGGTATGCATGTTTATCTACTTTGGAAGGATCATCTCGTTAGATGAAACTTCCTTGGCCGAGAATGAGCTATGTAGGAATCATGAGGTAAAAGTCTTCCTTGACCAGTGATGACTATTTCTCAATAACCATTTTCCAACAAGTACACTGATGTGTAGTAATATCAACAAGTGTCGTATCCACGGGGATTTATGAAGTAAATTGATAGTTAGTTTTTGGATTTTTTGGATTTTGATAACGAATACATGTAAATATAGATAATAGTAATTATATAGATTGAGTGGAGTAGGGGTTATGATTAGATTTCATCTAATATTCTTCTATTGCGCTATTACAAACTTGTCTATTTAATACGCAAATCATTCAATGTCCTGAGAATACTCTTTCTATGTAGATCTAGGACCATTCTTGTAGCCTAGAACCTAACGACTTCAAACCCAATGTGATTCCTCCACTCCTGATTGAATTAATCCTTACTTTAATGTGCAAGACTCTTTCATCCAACACACCCTTTAGTATCCAATGAAGCATCTAGTACAAGTATGATGGTTTGATTGGACCTCAATGAGACCAGTCTTTTAACTCAATCCAAACCAGTAATATAAGATGAGTTGTCAATTCATCATTAAGCATAAATCAAACCACAAACTATTGAATGAAAGCATAGATAGATACCTAAGAAGTAGAAGTATATATAATCAAAATTGAATGCATCAAACCTGGACATGAGAGAGTTCAGCTACTCAAAGAGTATTGCAATACAATTCTAGCAGCATCTAGACATAGATTTTTACAATAACAACATCTCTTGTTCCTCACAGACCCTTTTCTACCCTACTACTACAATTTTAACTCTCCACTCAATTCCTAGAATGAAGACATGAGGTTTTTATTTATATGAACACAAGTGCTCAACCAAACTTTTGGTGCACAACCACAAGGGTTTATTCAAAAGTGGGTTTACTTCTCAGCTCATTCCCTTGTCATGATGCTTAGCACTTGACATTTCCTTCTTGGAAGGGGTTTCTTGGCTGCTTAGCCTCATGGATTGGTGCTTCACATTCCCTTGCAAAAAAAGTTTCCTCACGTGGCTCAGCTCTAGTTTGTTGTGCTCAGCCATAAAGTCAAAATATGTTTACGTGTCTTTTTTACTTCCATGGCTCAACACTAGTGATTGTGGCTCATATGCATACTTGTTATTTTTTTTCTTATATTCACTGCACAACAACAAAATATTATTACAATTCATAAAACTCTAATTCTCACTACACCGTTCTATATCTTAAGCTAACGAGGTTTGTTTTATACATAAATAGAACCATTTGATACATGATAAGTATCAATTTCTATTGAAAAATTTACTTATTCTTAACACTTATAAACCAAGTATACCTCCCCAGGACTTACCTCATTAAACTTCCTTTATTACCTTAAATTATAATAATAAACAATGATTGAAATAATATGATGCTATATTTGATTGATTCCTTGTTGAAAACTTCTCGATTAAAACCCTCCTTAAAAAAAATAATCGAGGTAGGAAAGAGTACATCATAATTTGATAAAGTTTTAACTATAATAAAAATTTAAATGTTTTGATGATTAACTTAAATACCACATCTAGGTTATTGTGTGGAGTTGGGTAATTACAAACTTTGGTTTTTTCTTTCCTTTTGTATGACTTCATATGAACAAACTACGTTTTTTAACTTGGCCTTAGAAGCCTTTGTATTGTTATGATCAAGATGATACTACATTGCTTTGGTTCTAAATGTTGTTTATAAAAGAGATGAGATAAAAATTTATAGAATGAAACTAAGACCAAATAGAGCAATATACATAATAGAATAAGAAAATTATATTAACATGTATGTTAAGTATATTCTTACTACAGACTAGATGTTGTAGAAAGTGTTATACTAGAGTATATAGTTAGTTGTTGGTCAATCAAACATACAATTTATAGTTTGAATATGTGATACAAACTTCTCTATTTGATAGAGCTTTACAAAGAAATTTTGGCAACTTCCCATAAGGTTTTTCTAGATCAATATCCATAATTATGACCAAAAAAAAATACAATATCTATGGGGCGGCCAATCAAAACATTTGATAAAATAAATGAAAATTAAGAAAACCTTGTAACTTTACTTGCACACAAATAGTAACGATTTTATTTTTCACAAGGTTTCACTAATTTCCAACAAAATGATTATCAAACTAAAATTTTTTAGTAAATAAGAAGGGTGAAAAATCTATTACCCATCAAATGATATCCGACAAAGGGTCAATACTAACCCTTTCTCACATATTTGATGCTTAATCTCGACATATGTACGAGGTGTTGTTCTAAACATGAGATTTATAAAAGGGAACCATTAAGAACAACATGAATGCAAGACTGACATATTATTGCTAACTTGTTACGTAGACTATGCATTAGTCATGTATGGTTTTTTTAACAAATAATATTCAATCAACCGTCAACAAATACCAAAAATCACGTATCTTTTTATCGGGTCATAATCACATATTGCTTCAAATGAGACATTACTATGACTCTCCTGTTATTTCATAAAATATTTTCATAGTTTCTAATAACAAGCATTTTCTTCCTAATTATAGTGAACTCTCAGTCCAAAAATCATGTTATATTCTAAGAAAATATTAACTAAAAAAATAATTTATATTTATGAAACTTAACTTGGTTTGTAAACCACTTATAACCATGTTACCTCCTCATAAATCTATTTAGTATCTTCTTAATTAAAATATTATTCATCAAATTTTATCCCTAAAAAAATATTAAAAATATTTAAATTACGTTATTATTGTATATTTACATCCTGAAGTAATATAATATAAAAAAGTTAATTTGTAAAATTTTTTATTTTAAATTTTAATTTAAAAAATGTGGGTGAGCAGGCCAATTTTAATTTGGTGGAAAATTCTAAAAACAAAAATAAATATTTTCCTTGAATGGAGATTATCATGTTAATTAAAAAAATTGTTGTATTTTATTTTGGAATACCTAAACATTTGTTGAATGGATATTGAATATAGTTATATGTTTTTGAGATTAATGGTTATTGAAGAATTTTCATATTTTAAAAACTCACCAGTGCAGTAAAGGCTTTTGGCCCCCGATTGTTTTTGCTATTCTGCCTCGATTTTAGAATTGAGGCATATGGGGACGAGGTAAAAAGGGGATATGATTGGTTTCAAGTGTGTTAACCGAAGTCATAAAGTGTTTTTCTACCTCGGGTCACGCTTGAACCGAAGCCATACAACTCACTGCAGAACACTGGTACTTGTTCGAACCAGCATCCACCATTGCAGAAACGTGAGCTCCATTCTCGCATCAAATCTCTTTCACCACACTTTGTCATCATCCATCCACAAACCAGAACTGAAACTGCACCTGCGACTTCTTCACCATCCACGCCCACGTTGCTAGAAGCACCACCATTCTCGAACCTATAGGGACTTTCAAATGCCATGGGAGTTCCACTTCCATCACGTTTCCACCATTGCAGCACGCACCATCGTGGATCTGAATCATCAGCGTTCAACCGTGAACCACCACGAATATGCCAAAAACGCGTCTGGGAGAGAACCATTGAGCAGCAGCTTGCGGACTGGCCACCACAAATTGGGCAGCGGAAGCGCGACTGCCGTTGGTCACAATGGTTCGAGCGCGACTCGCGGAGGCGACAAGCTCAGGTCCTGCGAAGAAAAGGTTGAGGGGACGGTGGAGGTGCATGGGGCAGGGAGAGAAAAGAGAGAAATGGAGTGGCAAAGAGAAATGGAGAGCACAGGGAAGAAGAAAAAGGAAAAAAGGGGTTCGCATTTTGAACCCTAAATAAGCTATATATCCTCGGTTCAATTAATAACCAAGGCATATGATTGGTTTTGGCACGGGTCGTCTGTCACCCGAGGCCAAATATGCAAGTTTTTTGCTTCAGGTCTTCGCAATGGAGGCATATGCTAGCTTTTGCACTAGTACATTTAAGAGTTTTTACCTCGCAGTATATGCCTCAGTTCCTGCGCACCCGCTGCATATAAACACGCGGTGGCATTTTTGTAATTAAAGTCACATTTTATGCCTCGATTCTTTTATAACCGAGGCAGTAGGGACTTTATGCTTCGGTCCTCCTGCCAACCGAGGCATATAAGAAGCAATATGCCTCGGTTTCAAATTAATTGAGGCAGTATCGCATTGTAGGGTTAACAAAAACCCCAAATCTTTTCACTGCAGCAGCAACACTCGCGATTTCCTTCTTCTCCGAGCAACCCGCACACAGCTTCCACTCTTCCACTGCACGCCAACCGTTCGTTTCGACTTCACCACCGTTGCAGCGCCGCTACACCGCCGCTGCACCACCGCCACGGGAGGTTGTTTCGGGGCCGCCGCTGCATCTTCTTCTTCTTCGAGCAACCATCACCACTCTTCAAGTGCGTCGTTCGTTCCGCCTGCACCGTCGCTGCACTGCCACTTCACCGTCGACGAGATTGTTCCGGCGCCGCTGCATCTTCGTCTTCTCCGAGCATGAAGTTCGTCGTCACCAGATCTGGTGTTTTATGGGCTGCTTTACAAGAATCAGCTACTGGTTGGGTCTTTTAATTGCTTTTATTTATTGATGGAAGTAAATGAAATTGCCATTGCTATGGTTTGTGATATTGATTGATGTTGATAATTTGAGGTCAGATCTAAGAATGAATGTTTATTGCATTTTGTCATTGTTTATGCCATTCCATGTTCTGGGCTTATGTTTGTGTTAAAAATTATGCTATTGGCAGTGATTGAATCACACAGATGCCATTTTTTCTTTTCATTCCAGCAATAGAATTATTGTTTTACCTCTATCAGAATCCGTGGTATTTTCTCTAAGTTTAATCTTTCAATGCTTCGCAACTGTTTCTTTTTTTCTCAATGTGATTGAAGCACCCACAGGTAATGAGGAAAGTGAAGACCCGAGTTTTTTTATTTATTTTTGGTACACAATTAGGCCTCGGTTGGTGGAAACCGAGGCAATAACTATGCAATATGCCTCGGGTTGATAACCGAGGCATAAAGAAGTATCTTTTTACCTCGACAGTATATGCCTCGGGTGCGAACCCGAAGTCAAAAGTTAAAAATAACCGCTGTCGTTTTCCTTCCCTGCACTAGTGTTGGCACCAGTTTTTTTATCAACTGAAGCCTATAACTGTGTTTTGCTTCGGGTTTTTTCTGAACCAAGGCATAAAAGTTGTCTAGAATTGCAAAAATGCCACCGCACCATTATATGCTTCGATTCCTGGACAACCGAGGCATATAAGACGAGTTAAGATGTGAAATATGCACTAGTCAAGTACATTTTCATATATATTATTCATTATTGTTTCATTTCATATATAACTTAGATATAAAAGAAATAATTTATTCTCTTTTTTTTGTGTTATATAAACACTATTATACTAAATCATTAGGAACTTGAGAGTCTTTGCTAGAGTGTCATTTGAAAGTCATGGATATACCTCTTTCCTCGTGTATGGCAAACTACATATTATAATATCGCTCATTGCATTTATCTGTCCGTAAAGTGAGTCATCAACAATATTTAAATAACGAAGGTAAATATATTATAATGATTAAGGAGAATAATAATATAGTACATCATAATTTGTACATATATTCTCATATTACACAACAAAAACCATTTGTATTGTACCTAATACAATAAAGTATACCGTGAGAAAAAAAAAGTTATGACCAGACATACACAAGCAATAAATTCTAAAAACCAACTTTTTATATTTGTAAATATTACAGCATGCGAAAACATTATTAATGTATAACTCTCCGAACAAGAGGGCACAAAAAATGATTAAATTTGGTGGCAAAACATATCATTTATATATATGTGGATTGATCTTGGTATGGTGCAAGATTTGCACAATGCGTTATGGGTTCGTTCCTATCTAACTTTTGTCTAAGAGAACAAAGTTAGGTGACTGAATGGTTGGTCAATTTTTGGTACAAATCTAAAATTGAAGTTACTTAACTGGTTAAAAGGTTTTATGGCAACCATAAACGGAAGCTTTGGTTTCCAAAATCATTATTCTGGCATGGTAATCTACAGTGACTAATTAAAGATGAAGAAGACAAATTTACCCCACAGCATTAATTATTTCTTCAATACCCAATTAACAAGTTGGAATGCATCATTACAAACATTCAACGTTCAACATCAATACATCGTGAAGAAGTTCATATCAAATATCATTTTAACTCAAAATCTCATAAGATAATAGGTTTAACATATTAGGCATCGATTATGATGGATAATTCGAGAGAGGATCATCGGAAAGATACAACACCAATGAGACATGAGTTCAATTCATACATAAGGGATTGACATTACCTTCAACCAAAAAACTTTACAACAATGGGTTCAAAAGTCAACATCCTTGTATAGTGTTCAACTTTCTCAATTTACTCAATGTAGGACTTAGATTCACTCTTGGATTTTCAATCCAACAAATAGTAATATGATTGGATAAAATCCGATAAGAAGTTGGGCAATAAGTTGAAGGTTGTTAAAAATACAAGTGTGAGTCTAAGTCTCACATTGACTAAAAATGAGAAAATGGAGCGTTATATAAGGATGAAGATCCATAAATCTATTGTCTTAAGGTTTTGGGTTGAGAGTGTCAATGTCTTATGTAGTTGGGTTCAGATCATTAGTGCTTTGTCTTCCCAGTAAAACTCCCTCTATAAACCTAACAAAAGTTAGGGTAAATTGTTTAAATTAAAAGTAGAAAGTTTGAATTTTCCTAAAGATGCAAGGGATGGATCCTGTATGGGTGGGTTGATGAAGATGCATGCAAACAAAGGAATCATTGTGAGTTTTTGTCGTACAGGTTTGGCAAAGCTTACCTATCATACACACGTTTTTAGGTCAAGCGCTATAGACAAATGTTATTGGTATCGTATCAATGCACCCCACAAAATTGCCTTTTACAATCAAGTTAGGGGCCATGGTACGTGTGAGGCTTAAATCTGGCTTAGCTGGTCATTCCAAATGAAACCCATCTTTATCGTTTTGCTAAGTAAACCCATCACTATTTAGGTGAAAAGCAAAAAGTTTTCCAAATTAAACCCATCACTATTCAGGGTTTTCATCATATATGTGGGAATCCTTTTGCATTCGTTTCATTTTCAATCTCTAAGGATAATTAATTAAACACGGAATCAACCCAATTAGGTCAGTGTATAGAGAGAAAACAAAATGGTTAATTACCCTCATCAAGGTTTATCAAATCAAGCAACTACAGCTAGATATGCATCATAAATGCATACCCTTTTCTTTTTCTTTTATTTTCGTGTTGCCAAGCAATTACAGAAACTGAAAATTAAATGTTTTTCATCATCAACTTATGCATAGCGTGATCCGGTTTAAATAGAGTTACTAAAATAAGAGAAAACATTCGAAGTACTCTATTCACTCAATCTGCAAAGAGTCAAACTATCTGCTAATGTTCTTTAATAATGAATTGACACGACAATCTAAAAATAACATACATGACAGAACCATAAACTTTAGCGAGAAAAAAATACGGTCGAGACCTAATTTTGATTAACTCTAATAGCCTAACTAGATTAAAAACATTAATTCATTACGTGGCGAATTTATGAAAAACCTATTTGACCAGTGAATCCTTTCTGTAGTAAAAGGCAACAAGATGTGTTGGATTGGAAGTGTAGTAAAGTTCATGAGTCAACATAATCGTCTGCTACATCAGTTATATGTTATTAATATTACAGTCTTTTTAATTTCTAACTCTTAGAAGTGTGAACAGAAAGAATAAATACTACTTTATTATAAATACGTTATTATGTATAACAAAGGTTTTTCATTTTATGTAAAAAATATATATATATATATTGACAGTGCATGAGAGTTAAAGTGAAGAGAAAATTGGAAGATATTGTTATACTGGAATTAATTAATGAAGGTTTTGGCAATAATTATTGAATAGTAGATAGAGTAAAGAAAGAGATGTGATTATGACTTATGAGTAGGTCCCACTGAGTTGTTAATATTAATTGAAAGAGTACAACATCAAGTTCATGTTTTATAAATACACAGCTAGGGTTAGGGCTCTGCATATCCATTCCAAGTGAGTTGTACAAACCCTCTATCTCTCTCTACCTCTTGTTCCTTTCTGTTTCAGTTTCTGTTTCAATTGACGAAAGCTCTCAGAAAATTTCATGGCGTGACTTTGCAGGGTTTGAGAGGTTTTTGAAGGGAAAAAAGAGGAGAAGAAGAAGAAGAAGAAGAAGAAGCATGAGGAAGCGGCAAGTGGTTGTGAGAAGAGAAGAGCCTCAGAGAAGTGTTAGGAGTGTGAAGTATGGTGAGTGCCAGAAGAATCATGCAGCAAATGTTGGAGGTTATGCTGTTGATGGTTGCAGAGAGTTCATGGCGAGTGGTGGAGAAGGAACAAGTGCTGCTCTCACTTGTGCTGCATGTGGCTGCCACAGGAACTTCCACAAGAGAATGGTGGAAACTGAAGTTGTGTGTGAGTGTTCCTCACCTCCCTCCATTGGCACATGACAGCTTTTTATACATACACCTCAACAATTATGCAACTATTCCTCTCTTGTAATATATTTTGTGGACTTAATTTGCTTTTACTTCTTATTATTCAGCTTTTACCACACTTCTGAACTGCTATATCAATATATATATATATATATATATGTTCTAGAGTAGAAACCATGTGATTTTGATTTTGAGGTTGATGTGTCTAAAGAGAAAAGACAAAGGTAATGACAACTCACAAGGTTGTTTTTCTGATGTATGTCTGAAACTTTCATCATCTTCTCTTCTTACATATGTTTGGCTTAACTACCTCTCAACCAATATATGATTTTTTTTTTGTTTTCTGTCTCAGAAAATCATATATTTCTCAGAAATTAAGTCAATTTTACTTTCTTAAACCCTCTTAAGCATGTTTATGTAAGGATTTGTTAAGTGGGTGAATCAGTTGTCAGTTTCAGAAATTCTGGTCTTGCTTTCTTTGATTGTGGGATGCTGATTTTGATTCCATTCCAGATCATACCCTTTGCAAAATTTCACACACTATACCAAACCCCACTTTGCTTTGCCCTTTCTCAGTTTCCATTTTTTTTCCGCTTTTTTCAATTTTGGTATTGTTTTCACTGAATCAAATTTCCTTCCATGATCAAGACAGTGTTCAGGATTTGGATTTCACTTTTACTAAATATCATGCATGCCAGTTCAGTTTCCCTAGTGTCTTGTTTTTGTGTTGTGGTGTTTAACAAAGTAGAAGTTTTGTGTAAAAAAATGGTTTATTATTATTATTATTATTATTATTTGTCTCTCCCTTAATTGACCTAAAAGGCACTGAAAACTGGCTTTGTAATCTCTGCAACAATGATCACACATAAATCTCCAAACCACTACCCAGTGTCGTTTGAAATCACTTTCAATAGTTTCACGGTCCACATGTCTAATCATGTTGGTTGTTGAAGAAAAGAGGTTTCATTAACTACTTATCAAAAATTCATTCAAGCTTGATCAAACAAGCTAAGGGTGAAAATATAAAAAAGTATTCACCTCACCACTCATCTTGTATTTTATATCATTCATTTTACTTTTATAAATATATATTTAGGTGATGAAAACCCTAAAATGCAAGTGTAGTAGTAGTAGAAGAAGTGAATGAAGATGAGAATAGGTTTTGCATTTGGAAATGAATGTTGCAAAGAGTAATAAATAAGTGGGTGCTAACAAAATTTAACATGTAGAATGTGCAAAGGTGAAGAATTTGGAAGACACTTATTGTGCCCTATAGCTAGCTTTCATAAAAGGAGATAGCAAAGTACCACTTTTGTGTGCATAGATGTTTTTCCATGTGAGGTGGTGCAAGCAAAAGTGGACAAGTTAGGCATTGAGCATGGAAGGAAACAAAGTTTCAGGTATACGTTAATACTGAATCAGGTAGATGTCTATTCTCAAAATATTTTTCCATCCCCAACCATTTTTATTATAATTAATTAATTAATTAATTAATATATATGCTTCCATATTTATCATTTTTCTCACTCCAAAATTAACAAATTCTTTTCCTCAATCTATTTCTCACATATGCCATACATAATCTTTCATTTGCTTTCCTCTATGCATGTATTTTCTTACCACCAACATTCTAAATTTCATACAACACACTCATTATCACAGGCGGATCTTTTTATGAGCATGGAGGGCCATGTCCCCCAAAATTTTAATTTTTCTTTTAATTATATATATATATATAATAAATATATTTGAAATTTATTAAATTTTTTAAATTATAGATAGTAGATTTTAGAAATTGATGAAAATTAAATTGTGTATCATTTTATTTCATTTATATGGCACAATCTTTAATATTAATAGATAATAAAACATAAAATTAAATATAATAAATAATAAAAATATTTAGGTATAATTTTTCTTTTGGTCTCTGTTTTTGTTCAAAAATTGACATTTTGTTTAAAAATTAACAATAAGATTATGTTAATTACACCAACAAAACAAACCATTCATATTAAGAGTTTTAATTTGAATGAAATAGTCATTGATTCGTTTCAAGAAATTTAATGAAATTTATTGTAAAAGACCAAATTGCATAAATTCTTCAAAAATCGGAACTAAATTGAGACTAAAAACACTAGAGGACCAATTTAACATTTTTAAACGAAAACATGAATAAAAAGAGTAATTAAATAAAATATTTATTAAGATAATTTTTATTTTCGTTTTGGTTGTCTTTTTAGTTTTTTTTTACACATTGTAATCATCTCTCATTCTCATATTTTTTTCTTTTGTTTTTGAAGAAAAACAAAAGTTAAACACAAATTTATTATTTTTGCTCTCATTTCTTATTTATTCTCTTCTTTTCTTGTCTATTGTCTCACTTGATAATGAAAACATTATATTTATCTCATGAGCTTTTTCTATATTATTTTTTTATGAATATAAAAGAAAAATAAATAATGTATTCATAATTGATTTTTAATTGTGACTTGACTATAATATATTTTTATTTTAATAATTATGTATCTCAATTTTTTATTGGATTACGATAAATTATTTTTTAATATTATTTACAAAAAAGGTATATTGATAAATAATAAAAGAAAAAAATTATTTCTTAAAAGCAATAAAAAGGAAACTATTGATGAAAACAAGATAGATTCTACTTCTTCATATATGTTGGAGCATTATACTAATGATCAAATTGTTCAGTTAAAAAAGTCTTATTAAAACATTAGTAGTCATCAAATCTAATAATTTCAAAATTATATTAATTTGGCACCTCAAAATTTTTCTCAAGATCCACCGATGCTCATTATACAACGTTTCATTAATAAATAAGCAAAAATGGCTCTCGACTTCCCTTTATACTTTGTGGTGTGCAATTTATGGCATGAATCACTATCTACTATACTTACTTTCTAACTTGTTTCGATATATAGGTCTTTTTTTTATGAACTTTTTCACGAGTGTTTAATAATAAGTTTTTGGGTTAAATATTGTGTTGACCTCTAGTGAGATTTAATTTGAGCTCTTGTTTTTTTTTTTTTTTCTAAAC
>Ga0209589_1004839_pt1 | contig 23082 bp, 18 predicted proteins | sample CowpeawhiteBW_FD_187525 | JGI IMG/M metagenome (GOLD analysis project Ga0209589, IMG submission 187525) | Root nodule microbial communities of legume samples collected from California USA - Cow pea white BW (SPAdes) (version 2) | ecosystem: Host-associated > Plants > Roots > Nodule | place: USA...
AAGTGTGACAAATGCTCCAAAAAATATGCTGTTCAATCAGATTGGAAGGCACACTCCAAAACCTGTGGCACCAGAGAGTATAGATGTGACTGTGGCACCCTCTTCTCCAGGTATCAACAACAATCCAAAATTACCTTTGTTTCTAATATTGAATGTTTGGTGTAGCTAAAATATTATCATACAAAACGACTTTTCAGTTAAAGCCATTCTAAGCGCAATTTGACAGGGAAAAGGATAAACGGACATGTATCATATATATTACACACACTTTTCACCTAACTCTTCTAAGAAAAATGAACTTCTTATGGATACTAGGACTAGTAGATTTGGGTAAGTTTTAATGTAAAAGAAAGAAAAAAAAAATGTTTTCTTGGTAGTGTGGAAAACAATTAGTTTTTTCATACCCATTTTCTATTATTCTATGTACTCTTTTGTTTTGTCTCTGTCTTTTCTCTTAATTAATTATTACATCTCCCATTGTTATCTTTCCAATCTAGTAGTCCCAGTGTGAAAAGGGTGTAATGCAAACTCAGTATCTATCAATGGTCTACGCAAGAAAAACTTTTGATAAGAAAAAGGGTTGTGAAAATAGTAAAAAGCGAAAGGAAATTTCTCAAACAAATGCTGTCCTGATATATCAGATTTTTTATCCTGACTTAACAGGGAGTAAACTGTGGTGAATGTAAAAATAAAAGAAATGTGTTTTTGCAATGTTAAAACGTAAAATTGAGGAAGACCGTTCTACTTTTTGTTGTGTTAGTTTATGTGTGGGTGTTAGTGGAGGGACGTGGAAGAGGCAGAAGACTGGTCGCACGTGAGCAGTGTAGAAAAGTGTTTGAAAAATTTGAAATGTTTTGAGAAGAAAAAACAAGGCAAAGCTCAACTTTGTTCCTCGGGAACATCGCCCCTTATCCTTATTCCCATTCACGTGTAGTTATAAGCAACAATGTAAGAGGGGGCACAGGCCCAGGCACAGTGATACTGGGTTTGTTCTCACATGACTTGGAGTTGCATTGTTTTGTTTTGTTTCGTGTTGGATACATATATATAATTCATACGTGTACGTGGTTTCAAATATGCTTCATCAGGTACAGTTCGTTCATGCTCCTTATTTATTGTCACACTGGCCCTTTGTTTTTTCAAGTCATTTGTGCAACAAATTGAACCCTCTGCATTAATGTTGCATACATAGTTTCATGTTTTTTCTCTCACTGAGAATTTCCGAGAATTTAGCAACTCTTTTGTTGGTACGATCGTTTTCACAAGAATTTTTCTCAGGGCAGAAAATGGACAACTCATGGGGCAGTTTGCATTTATTGAGGCTGGACCCATGCTGAGTTTATTATAATTGACTTTCATCAAATCTGTAAATAATTCTTTCTTCTCAGTGATCAAAGAGAGGACTCAAAGTGGTAGTTCGATAAGGAGTTGTTGGTGTGTATCACATTTTGGCATAATACTCTGGGCCCTAGCTCTCTTTCTGTCATACTTCTATTAATTTCAAAACACAAGATCCAATTTCAACAACAAAATTATTTTCCAAATTGAATACCTAATTCTCTATTTTCCCATTTCATGCTTTTGGGACCCTCTATGCATTTGATTGACTATGTGTAACATCACCATAAAATTAAACATCTTTCTAATTTTATATTTCATTCTTCTTTTGGCAAGTGTGAAATTGTTCATCAGTGGTTGTGAATCAAGATGGTTGTATATATTCTTAAGGTGGTTGTATATCTTTCTAATTAAACATCTCTTATTGTTCTTAAGGTGGTTGTATATATTCTTCTCTTCTAACCCTTTAACCTATAATATACTTGCAATAAGATAGGTCATGAATCAAGATTATATACTTGGAGAAATTTAGTTTGGATTGTTTTCCTAGTGCTAGTTATGTGTATATAAACAACATTTGTGTTCTTCAATTCCAATAATATGTTATTAACTTGTTGCAGGCGTGACAGTTTTATCACTCATAGGGCCTTTTGTGATGCTCTAGCACATGAGAGTGCAAGACACCCTTCAAACCTGAACCCTTTGGGAACCCATCATCTATATGGCACAAACCACATGAGCCTAGGACTAGGTGCCCAACTTCAGAACCAAGCACCCTCTGCTAACAGTTTATTGAGCCTTGGAAGTGCACCAAAGTTTGAGCACTTAATCTCTCCAAATCTGCACCATTCATCTGCATTTGGAGTGCAATCTCCACCCCACTCATCATTCTTCATAACTGACCCAAACCAAGCATTTCAAGACCTTCAGTCTCAGCAACAAGGACCCTTATTCTCAACCAAGCAACTCCACGGTCTTATGCAGCTCCCTGATCTTCAAGGAACCAACAACAACTCCACCTCTGCCTCATCACTGTCTGCTTCAGCAAACAACACCAATCTCTTCAACCTCAGCTTCTTTCCTAATACCAATACCAGTGGCAGCATAATCAACGACCAATTCAGCAACATAAGTGGAGGCAATGACCAAGGAACAACAACACTCTATAGCTCTAGTAGCCCTGTAAGTAACCAAGTTGGTTCAGGCTTGTCTTCACTCTTTGGCAATTCATCTTTGCAGCAAGATAACATGTCCCCTCACATGTCAGCCACTGCATTGCTTCAGAAAGCTGCTCAAATGGGTTCAACCACAACCACCAATGGTCCCTGCTCTCTTCTTAGAGGAACAGAAGAATTAGGTATAAGGTCAAGGATGGAGAGTGAGCACAGTAACCATCTGCGCGGATTGATGAACTCCTTTGCCAATGGAAACGCTTCCATATTTGGCAACGTGAAAGGGAACGAAAACAACCTTGGCCAGTTTCACAACGTTGTGGAGGAGCCTAAGAAGATGTCACAAAATCTTGGTTTGTGCTTTGGAGGGTCTGATAAGTTGACCTTGGACTTTTTGGGGGTTGGAGGAATGGTCAGAAACATGAACAGTGGTGGGTTTTCACAACGAGACCAACAGCACTCCATGGGAACTATGAGCCCCTTGGATCCTAAATTGGAATCAGCACAACCAAACCAAAACTTTGGAGCCTCAACACTCTAACAAGTTGGTCAGACAAAACATACGTCATCTCTCTGTGCTTTCAAAGGGATTAGTTTCTTCCCGTCACTTAAAAAACTAAAAAACACAAAGTTGGGTAAATTTGTTAGGCAGAAAAAAAATGTTTATTGTTTTAGATATATGTTCTAGTTCTTAAGTTTTCCCTTTTGAAGAAAGTTCCACTGCCAAGTGCTAAGTTAGGGTTTCGTTTCTAAAGTATGCAATATCCATGTATTTTTCTTGAAACATATATGGGTCCGTTTTCCCCTTTCACTCACTTTCACTGTAGAAATTTCATTCTCTTTGACAGTGATAGATATCTAATAAATTTACTGTTGCATTGAATATTACGACCCTGAGGTAAATAAATTAAGGAAAATAGTTACTAACAGTAAAAGCACGTGGTAAAGACCAGGCTCTGTACAATACTCACCAAACGAGGAAGCTGGCTCTCACTTTCTGAGAATCTTCACATGTTGGCTATATTCCAAGAGAAGCGACAAATGCTAGCTGCAGATTTCATTTCAGTTTAACTATTCTCCTCTGGTGTTATATAATATTGACTAATTAAAAGGGTTTCAAAAACTTTAAAACATAGCCAATTAACAAGTTTTTTCTTTTTTCTTGACTAGCTAGTACTTGCATAGAAAAAGACTAAGCATGGCATTAATTTGAGCAATTAATTGTGTTGACATTCTTTTGCTTAACAAAGACTCAATAGACAGTAGCATTTTCATATAAACATTCTTCACCAAGTTGACTACCTTTGAAATTGGTACTCTCTTTCTCTCTCTCCTTTTTCAACTGCTTGCATGATGCATGCACTGTAGCGTACTTCCTTAGTCGTAAGGGTTAGCTTTCACATCATTTATTCAAGTTCTGAATGATTTTTAGGAAGTTAATGAGGGTGCTGGCTGACCGTACTGTATCCTGCAGAAAAAGTAGCCTGCAATGTTCGTTAGAGCAATTATAGGTAAGCATTATGTGACACTTTTGTCGCATGTGATGCCATCTGATACCACTTATGGGAATCATTTAGTCCGTGACCAAGAAAACTCAGTAATGTTACCTCGCCTTTAAAATAGGTTACTAGGTTTTTCCCTTTTCTTTCACCCTTTTTATTTTTGGACATTCTGGAATAATTCATTCAGTGTTAAACAAAAGGGTTTCACCACTCTAGGACATTCTCCTACAACATATTCACTACGCAATGTAAGTTCTAGGGATTCATCCAGGTAACTTAGATGATAGGTTTCGGTGGAAGGTTGAGAGGTAAACAAACTGAGAAAATAATGAAAATTATTATTTTTCGTTTTCTCATTCAAAACAAAGACTTGTATGCTTTCTTAGGGAGATAAATAACTTGTGCAAAGCAAATAAAATAATAACAGAACAATATCGTGTAATATCAATGATGTTAACAAAATTTAGTTGAATCTATTTATTTCCAAATTTGTTATTGCCCTTAAGATTATTATACACGTAATAACTTCTATTCACTTGGGTTATTTCTCTATCTTTTTGGCTTCACATAGTTATTGGTTTTCTTCCTACATCTCCAATAGTTTTTTCGCACCCCCGAGTATTTTTTTTAAGTTCCACAACTGACCTTTGATTATTTGACCAATTGTATTAATTTTTTTAAAATTTAAACCTCACCTTCTCTCTTCTATTTAATTAAAATCAACTCACCCCCACGTTAAACGTTGTGGTCACTCCCAAATCCCACCAAACTTCACACTCCTCCCTTGTCTCCTTTATTTTGCTTCCCAGGTAGTGTTCATTCTCCCTACCTTGCTCTCTCCTCTCTTCTTTTTCTCCTCTACGTTATTCCTCAAGACACCATTCAGATTTAACATGTAATATTTCTCTTCCTCAATACCGTACAAAATGTATAAAAAACCATTACCAGAAATCGACTTCCGTAAGGTTAACATATGTACTGCATGTCGACTCCCGGTGAAGCAAATCCTAAATGTGTATAGCGTTCCGAAAGTGGGCCTTTGTGAATCTAGCTTCTGGATGTCGACTTTCGGTGAAGGGTGCTTCCGGATGTCGATATTAGGTGAACTGCACTTATAGATGTGGACTTTTGTGAAGGCTTGATTTTCGAATGTGGACTACGGGTTATGTTTGTTTCCGGATGTGGTTTTGCTTATTGCGGATATAGACTTCTGGCTGTTTTTTTATTTATAGTTTTTTCTTTATTATTTAAAGTTTTATTATTTTTAAGATTTTTGAAATATTTTATTTTAGGTTTTATGATATTTTCTTTAGTGTTTTTATGTTGTAACTTTTAATTATAATTATTTTTAATTTTAATATGTTTTTGAATTTGTTTATCATAGACATGGCTAGGACAAGAAGAACATTTGTACCTCGTGGCGAAAGTTTTTCACATGATGAGGCTTCTAAACATGAGCCTAAACGTAGATCTATGACATCTGCTCGCAGAAGAGGTAAGGTTCGTCATGGAGATGTTGGTTCATCAGCAACTCTTGGAGAAATTGGTCCATCATCAACTCATGGACAAGTTGGTCCATCATCAACAACTCTTGCTGATATTCATGAGGAGTAGGAGAATGTTATCCAGCATGAGAAGGTTGTTCCAGAGCAAGACCACCATGGTTTAGGAGGATTTCTTGAAGGACCCAAGGATATTTCTCTGTTGATCGGATATGTTGATCATGTCGCATGTGCTATTTGGGATGGTCAGGTTAGTATAGTACTTTAATAATTTTTTTCCTAAAGTTGGTAGATGAATTTAAAAAATTTGTATAATGTTTTTTATTAGGACTGAGTGGACATGAAGTTGGTATCCCATGGAAAGAAATTAAAAAGATTCGAAGTTTGTCATGAGGGCCTAATATTGGCTTTCGTTGAGAGGTGGCGTAGAGAGACCAATAGCTTTCATCTTCCTTTTGGAGAGATGACCGTGACACTATATGACGCCTTCGTCCTCCTCCATTTGCCTATAGTAGGATAGTTTGTCCAAACGAAGCACTAGACTTCGATGCTGCTTTGGAGAGTTTAATGAATCTTTTACGCGTTGAATGGACGAGGGCGTCATTTAAGCTCAAGCAATGCCATGGTTCCCACGTAAGACTGAGTTGGTTGAGAAAGTACATTGAGTGTTATCAAAGTCAGTAGTGGGAGATTGTGGCACGAACATATCTATTGCATTATGTTGACTGCACCATTTTTGTGGTTAAGAGCGCTACCTACATCAGCGTGTCGTAGCTACATATGTTTGTAGATTTGCAGTCATGTGAGAGGTTTTCATGGGGATCTGCTACACTTGCACATCTTTGTGAGTATCTTGGCGATGTGAGTCTTACACACACGAGGCAATTAGTGTAACATCTCGGTCAGATATTACTAAATTTAATAAAATAAAATAAAATAAATAATAAAGTCACATTAATATAAGTTGCCTTTCCAAAAAATGAGAGAAAATTAAAATATTTATTAAATGCATTCATCTAAAAATCATAAAGTTCCAATAATCATTACAAGTTCATAAACCAATAGAAATATTGTTACAAAATCATAAAAGAAAATCCACAATTAAAAACTTCATAAAAGCTTTCCTAAGCTAGCCCCTCTCCAGCTCTATGCCTCACTAACACCATCTGCAACATCATCTACTCCCGTGTAATGAATTACACAATCATCGTCAAACACAAGCAGATAGGGTGGGCTAACACACACACACACACACACACACACACACACACACACACACACACACACATATATATATATATATATATATATATATATATATATATATATATAAATCACAACTCAAAATACACACATTCATCAAAGAAACTTCATCCTCTAATTCCACAAAGCATGGTCACCACCATGTTTATCCACATTCTACACCTTTGAAAGGATAATCTTAAGATATCCTTTACTGCCACAAGCCACAACTTGTGGTTCCACCATCTACAAGCCACAACTTGTAGAAACACGTGAGGGAATATCATGCTACGGACCACACTCTGTAACGCCAGATAGAGTTCCCAATATAAACCACAATTCGTACTATCAACACGAGATTAACACATCATTGGCCACAACATATGATTGCTCAATCAAGTGGAGACCCTTCGTACGAGCCACAACTCGCACACTCACACCGATAACACTCACCATTCCGAGCCATAACTCAAGGAATGCCTATGTTCATCCTCCATCCCAAGTCACAACTTAAGGGATTCCATTATGAACCACAAGTCAAGGAATGCCACGTGTTTACCCTCCATCCTGAGCCATAACTCAAGGGATATCATTTTGAGCCACAACTCAAGGAATGCTCCAGCAAAGACCATCTTTAAGGTACCACCCAAAGTCTTGTAGGTCACGCACATCCAACGAAGCAATCCATTGCCTTTGCATCATCCCTGTAGTTTCTTAAGCACTACTAGGCGAAAGTTAGTTACAGACTACCTAGCGGAATCTATTTGCCGCCAAGCACTTTAGGACATATTGCCTCTATAGGTATCGCCTGGCAAGATGAACCTCACCGCCAAGCGTAGGAGTTCTAGTGGCTCCCTAGATTTGGGGCTATCGCCTGGCAGTTCCATTCCCATCGCCAGGTGCCACACTAGTAAACAAGTTTTACTAGTTTTTCACATTGCAAAACCAAGTACCCCTCTCTATAATTCTAGCAGGCTCCCTTGAGTCACCAAATAGTGAACTCCTATAATTTATCTTGATCCATTTGTTCCCAATCCTACAAAAAATACAGTCTTACCATTCCCTTTTGGCATCATATCCACCTTCAAATCCAATCCCAAGTTAGCCTTCCATGGCCCCAATTCCAGCACCCAATACTTCCCTAATTCAATCTAAATTCCCAGTCTTAGATCACTAATGTACTAGAATCAACCCTTACGACCACTCTCCTACAATTCCGACATCAACCGCCAACACTTAATGAAATAATTGCATCCTAAGTTCACTTGAGCACTTTACAAAGAATCTTAAAACTCTAAGTTCCATTATATAGTTAATATTATATATAGTTCTGGTATCATGCACCTGATATCCATTATTTTTGTGTCACCTCCTCCTAACCATAACCTAACCTTAAATTCATTTCTCCTTCTTGATCTAGGCACTTTTTCCTCACCTTTTTCCTCTATTCAAGGTCTCTTATTCCACTTTCATAAATCAAGTATCACGATGAAACCCCAAAACCCACACTGCACCTCACAACCACAGAGTACCAATTTGTACTACGTTGGCGTTTGGCGGCAAGACCAGTGCCGCAAGCGATGCATACAATTCTGGGTAAAACCAGAATCTCTATGCACCTGCGAAGCACCTCAAAAATTCCCAAAATACACTTCTCTGTCTATTTCCACAACTCTGCCAGTAATCATGCTGACAATTGTACAATTATACAACCTATACCATCTCCAAAAAAATTTTAGTGCAATTCAACAACAATTAATCCAAGAACACAAAAAAAAACCCAATGACTAAACCGTAAAAGGTGTTCATACAATTTCCTCCAATTAACTCCCAATCACAACGTAATTCAACAATTTATGGCAAATAACCAAACAATAGTTAAAGCTCCCTTTTTCCCTAATCAAAATCAACCCAGAAACCCCAAAACACCAAACGTCGAGCTAATCTTGCTCACATTGCCTGGCAGGTGTTCATCACCACCAGGCGGTTTATGCAGAAACCCAGAAAACTGGCTGATAAAGATTGCATCGCCTGGTGGCCAGTTTCTGCCGCTAAGCGGTTCCTCGTAGGAACCCAGAAATGCAGTACAATTCATATGGGTTATTTGACGAGTGTTCACTACCGCCAGGAAACATGAAATTCAACGAAATGGCAGAATTTAGGCATCTACGTACACATATATCATGCATACATAACAATACAAATTAAATTCATAAAACACAGCTCATTTAACTTGGTTTCCATTCCTATCATTTTATCACTCATCATGATCCCGCATTTTATTAAAAATAATAAACAATTAAAAAACACACAAATGACACACACAAGCCTTGAACCCAAGTTCTCCCAACACTATCAGGTATTCTTAACAATTTAAGCTAGTACCATTCCACGTCATAAATCTTAGCATTAAATTTCATAAAAATTCCCACTACCTGCATTTATTAAATAATTATTTATTTAATTATTTAAATTTCTCGGGTCTTGCAGTTAGCTGGATATCTTAGTTGTTTACAGGTACAAAATATTTTAAGCTTTTTTTCATGTTTAATGCTTGATTGTTGAAATACATTTTCATTTGTTTGTAGAGTTAGATATATGAGCACTTTTCGGGATTCAAAAGGAAGCAATTATTGTATAATAAGCAGGGAGCTCAGGCAACACATTTTTTTACTCCTAGATTGAATGGTACTCTGCATGAGCTCAGGGCAAACTTGGATGCACTGATGTATGATGGGGTCGTGTGGAACCCGTATGCATCAAATTGGGTTACTCGTCCCCTTATAACCATCTCTCTATTCTCTGGCTTCAATCAAGTGTATGTAATTGCTCATTGTCATCTACTAGAATGTGTGTTGCGCAAATTCGGGCTTCTACAGCCCATCCTGAGGTTTCCTAATGCCGACTTGGTAAACATCAATTATCAATGGATACGCTTCTTGGATCATGTGTTGGTAGGTGTGATTCCAACGTTGTCTCCTAATGCATGTGTGGACGGATACCTGCAGTAGTTTAAACGGGCATCCCATCCATATGTAATTCGGGGTGCTTACAGCGATCGGTCGAGTCTAGTTCGTCGTCTTCGATGACATCTACTAGATGATCTTCCATTGCAAAGGAGATCACTAGATTCATCATCCGGTTTATTGGTTAGTAACTAAAAAACTATATTTGACTACATGTAATGTTTTTAAGATACTTAATTTGATGTTGTCATTATAGGGCGTTATTCGACACATGATATCCGTCCTACAGAGGATGATAGATTGTCCCGATGTTAGTGAGGGGACATTAACATGGGACCATACCAACGAGGCATTGCAAATAGGTCGCCAGGTAGGGGTGAGCAAGAAATGCCTACCTAACCGTACCCACCCAAACTATATGAAAAAAATAAGTTACGGGTCGGTTCTAAACAAATTCAGGTCAGTTAAAAATAAAATAAAATGGATGAACGCGTTTAATCGGTTAGATATGGGTATGGAAAATAAAATCCATGGATACTCGACCCGACCCAATTATACTAAAAGTATGAACATCTTGTAGAAAAACCTAGTGCCACTGCCTTTTTCCTTCTTCTTCCCCTTTTTCCTTCTTCGTTCTTCTTCATTTTTTTTTCTTTTCTAAAACACTCCCCCACCCACCCAATTAGTGCCTCTTCTTCAATTTTCTTCTAAAACACTCCCACCCATCTAGTGCCGCTCGACCCACCCATCTATAGTCTCTCTGCCCTTTTTCTGACACCCTTTTGCAGGTTTTTGCGATGCGTTTGAGTAGTGTGGCTTCGCGATGCAGATCTACGTGAATGAAGGCTCGATCTACATTGCCATGGTGGTCGCTTGGGTTGTTGGCGTGTTGGTTGCTTGAAAGTCGATCTATAACTCCAACGAGTGTTGATAGTGGTTGTGTTAGTCGAACGCCGGTGAAGTTTGTTGATGAGCTTGTTGATCTGTGTGAGTCAAGTTGTTGTGCAAAGTGTTGATTAACGGTGGATCATGTTATTGTGTCGAGTGTTGATGTCGTGAAACATTTTCTCTTCTCTGGTTGGTGGTGAAGAAATAGATTGATCTTTATAATTTTAAATTCAGTTAACTCGCATCTGTTCATATTTAACTAAATCTGACTAACCTGACCTTTGAAATGGTCAGATATGAATTTGAAATAATAAATTCGGTTTGGATCAGATTGGTGGTTTTAGATCCGAATTCGGTCCAACCCGATCGATGCTCAGGCCTATCGCTAGGCAACCAAAGAATATGCCCATAGTAGTAGAGGAGGTCGAAATGTGCGATCCAGGTGAAGTTATAGTTTTGGATAGGAGCCTTTTATACATTGTTGTGTGGACATTATTTTATTTTCATTACATGTATTATCTAATTAGTCATGAACTTTTTATATTTTGTGGTACATAACATCTTATTTTTTACTCGCATTATGTGTTTGAAATGAAATTGTTTGAAATTATTGACATTGTTGACTAAATGTTAATCGCACTAAGGCCAAAATAGTTTCATTCCTTGGCTAGAGAAGTTATCGTTTTATAAATATGCATAAAAATCACAAACATTTTTTTATTCTCCATTAGAGAATATTCGGTGACAAAATGAATAACCTAAATAAAGAAAAAATAAATACAAATATCAATTTGTAACACCCTAGATAGATATTACTAGATAAAGCATATATCATAAAATTTCTTTTGGAATTAAAATATTATATAAAGTTCCCAAGTGCGGGAAAATTTAAAACTTATCTTGCTGTAGATCAATCACACTGCTCCATCTTTATTACACGTTCATAATAAAGAAAAGCATCATAAAATTTATTACAAAATGCATGAAAATGAAACATAGAGAAAAATTCCCCATCGTCTGCCCCGCTCTGTCACTATGCATCGACGTTATCACCTGGATTCACATCTGCTCCCGCGTGACATGTCACACGATCATCGCCAAACACAAACAGAAAGGGTGAGCTGAGAAAGAAAAATAATACAATCAATAAAATAATAAGAATTAACCCTCACTCAATCTATCTTAGCCAATTTTAGTTTATTAACTTCTTTATAACATTACACCACAATCTCATAACCTATATGAGAAAGATCCATTCACAACCTTGGTCTTTAGGGATTATCATGCTTCCACGAACCTACCCACTCGTGGTCCAGCTCTACGGACCTCTCTGCCCGTAGTCCAACTCTATGAACCTGCCCGCTCGTAGTCCAACATGCGTGAACACCTACTATGAACCTGCCCGCACCACCAAACACTACTCTAGTAGCGTAAATTGACTCGTTGTACCATTCCTAAACAGATTATGGCGTACTCCAATCATCATGTGCACACCTTAAAAACACCCAACAGATACAAGCACTTCCATTCAATTTCTATTGCACCCCACGAATCATATTCATAACATGAACAAACACTTATACATTCACAAATTTAAACCCATGACATCACTTGAGTTTTGGTTAATAATATACATTACGCTTATGAACCAAAAAGACAACAACATCAATCTAAATCCAACAATAGTATCAACATTTTAAAGTCAACACACATAATAAAAGAATCTCTAACTGAAAATAATAAACCTCTCAAATTATTTGGTCTGTGCCCTAAAAAAACCACACTACCAAAGTTTCTCACAATTTCTTTTTGCCGCTACTGTAACCCATAATAAATAAACGCTCCCACTATTCTAAAATAATTAAATTCTACTATTTCATCAAAACGAACCCATCAAATACCAAATAAACCCATAAAAGATTCCATCCTCATCAGTAAACTTTATTTACAACAATCATTTTTTTTAGATGAAGATTTCCTTAGATTACGGGAATTACAAAATACCAATTTCTTAAAGGTAAAAAAAAAAATCTAACTAGAAACCAAAGCTTTGCACATTTTTTCGTTTTACTTTTATCAAATAAAGCTCACCCAATTCCAAACACTCGGAAGCCTTTTTCTTTTTTTTTCTTTATTTCCATAAAAAAATTATCAACACATGATAATAATAAAAATCAAGCCCGCAACTATAGAAAAGAAAACCACACAACCTCCGCCACCATACTGTTACACCCAAACTATATTTATTTATTTTATTTTCTTTTTTTTTTCATTCACAATACACCTTTGACCATTACCGAAATTGTAATTTTCTTATAATATTTCTATTCAAGACCAAGACGTGAGAAAATAGCACCAACCCAGCCACGTTAAAACAATTTTTCTTTCTTTCTAAAACTCCCTTAACACATAATTATGATGCACCTTATGTAAGTTATATAGTAAAACACTACCCATGCAAAGCATTCTATTAACCTCTACAATATAATCTTGATATATAACATAGCAGTAAAAAAAATAATACATTCAAGCTACAATGCCAAAAACACAAACTGTTGTAATTGGTTAAAAATCATTTGGTTCTTTTACGTGATGAATAATCTTACGATCCTGAAACCCAAAGTTAAAAAGAATATATTATCCTTATAGTCCAGATATATACTACATGCAATCTGTAACCCTTGAAAATATTCATATATCAAAATCATCAAAGACATGTTCCAACCTCTACAATATTTTCCTACCAATGAACTGAATAATTGAAATGATAAATTCAAGTCGACCATCGATTATTATTATTTCAGTCTCTGTATCAACAACTCCTTTAAGGAGTTTCTCAATATAACATCATTACTATATAAGAATATGGTTGCACGATTAAAGAATTTTGATTTTGAAAGCTTCACCAAAAAGCTTTGTAAATAGTATAAATTGTACTAAAGATAAACATAAAGATAGGATAGCTCCCCTTACCAGGTTTTCTAGCTTCAAACAATTTTCAATGAATTCTTCCTTATTCCCAAAGCTCCACTCCTTGCCTCCACTCCAATTCCCTCTCTAGATTGCAATTCTCAGCCCTCACTTGACACACACTATGACTCTTTGTTTCCTCATCACTTTTCTCTCTCTCCCACAATTTTAGCCCAAAATAAATAATTAAAATAATAAAAACGAAATTAACTTAAATTCAAGGTTTAATGGCCATTACTTTTGATTATTGTCTCTCCCACAATTTTAGCCCAAAATAAATAATAAAAATAATAAAAACGAAATTAACTTAAATTCAAGGTTTAATGGCCATTACTTTTGATTATTGTCCCCCAACTGATACCTCTCTGGTTTCTCAAGGAATTTCTACAGTTTCTAGATTTTTCCATCACAAGGGATTTCTACAGTTTCTAGATTTTTCCATCACTTAATAAAAATATAAAAATATAAAAGGTCTACGTACTTTAGCCAAGATTCAAACCCACATCCTTCCAACCCATCAAACACGTGCAAACCAACAAACCATCACATTATTCATGTCAATTCACACATTCATACGATCTTAAATCATGTTTTCGCATTCACATTATATTGCAAAATAAAATAGAATTAAATAAACATACTAATGGCATACCCAGAACTTGAACCCAAGTCCTCTCAACATAATCAAGTGCTCTCAAACACTTAAGCTAACATTATTCCTTGTCTAGGGTTTATCAAGGAACTCCCTTAGGGTTTTCTCAACCCACCATTACTTATACTTTATTAATTACTATTTGTATGAATTTCCTGAGTCTTACACAATCTACCCACAAGTCCACATGACTACTATTGACACCCATTAACCGCACAAATGTTTGCATCCTCTTAGCATAAAACGTTGACCAGGCTCGAGCCTCGGGATAGCAATGTGTAGATTATATGAAATCTACCATCAGTATAAGATAACCATCTTTTAGGTGAACCTATAGGCAATAAATGAGTTAATACACTGAAAAACCACATACAAAAGAAAATAATTAGTTTACCTGTACAAAATGAGAACCATGAATATGTCATATACATATTAGTCTATATTGTCTTGAATCAAAAGGTGGTCTGGTACGTAGTGGAAAACTGTAATATTTTGATGTGATGATAAGCAAACTAAGATGACATTATATCTATTAGCAATAGTGTGGCCCATGTCTGGTATAGTCCTCCATTTCTCCATACTAGCTTGTAATTGATGAAAAATATTTATTAAGCAACAAATTCGTAAGAAGTAAAAAGTAAAGTTTGAGGAAACAAAGATGACGTACCCCTACTTGCGAGTACACTAACAAAGACTTCCTTAGTTCTTCAAGACGATCATAAGATCCCACTAATTATGCATATTCATAACGCCATTAACTAAGTTCTTTAAAAAGATCATGTTGGATTAGGGACCACGATTTTTCACCCATCCCTAACAAAGTAGCAATGCATCTATACCCACAATGGCCATCAACAACCATATTAAGAACATTGACAATGTAAGCTTGACAGATAGGATGAAACTGATCTAACATGGGAATTCCACTTTGTTGCGTAGATCCAAAAATTTCATTAGATTTTCCCTTAAATTTCATGTGATTCTTCAAGGAATGACTACTTTGTGTTGAAATGAAGGCGTTGACATGCTAAAAATAGGATGGATCACGCTTAGTATATCATTCAGATCGATGAACTTTTTCATTTTTTGCACCTTTGGTTTTAACTTTTTATATTGGAGGTACCATTAATGTCATTGCACGACATGTAATTTCAAGTAACTTCTGTTTGATTGTTAGTTTTTCTGCCATGTCCACTTCACTAAAACGATTGACCAAAAGTTATATAATTTTTACATACGAATTTCTTTCGTCAAAGCATATCATATTTATCTACAAAATTTTCGTATGTAATTCTTCATTTGGTTATCCACGAATGAATAATGTTATCTAGGAACTTTTTTCGTAGATAAAACAAAATTATCTACGAAAAATATTTTGTAGATAATAGACAATTTTCTTGTAGTGTTTCTAAATGTGGAATTGACATAGGAGATGACAACATTCATGAAATACAATGGCAATAGCATTCACCAAAGTAAGATCTTTGTCGCTCATAATTACTTGTGGACCACCCTCAAATGTCATGAATAATCCTCTAAATCTTTCCAGAGCCCAAATGAAATTAGATCGTCGTTCCCTAAATATGAATGCAAACCCAACAAAGAAAGTCAACCCTGTAGATGTCACATTAACTATCTCAAGTAATGACAATCAATATTAGTTGGTTTTGAAGGTGGTATCCATCAAGAAAACAATATTAAATGCATTCAACAATTTAACTGAATTAGGATGTGTCTAAAACAAAGCACTAACCACCTCATATTCGTCTTGACATCTACTCTAGTGGATGTAATTATCACATTCTAATAGCATCATTAAGTGTTGTAATTCAGTTCTCAAACCTCTTAACAATCGTTTATAAGTGTATCTTGCATTATATACATGCTTTATTGTTGTGACATTACACTCATTATTTTCTTTGAGAGTGAGCAAAATATTTGCAAGCTTGACTTGACTCTTAGACATATCAACAAGCAAGGAATGTTCAGAAGATTTTAACCTCCCAGCAAACAGGTGACAACCTAAAGTCTAAGACAAATCATGATATCTGCAAATTACCTTCAACATCCAACCATCTTCATTACAAATTGGTTTACCTCTCAATTTAAATGGACAATCACATTTTCGTGTGCTAGAAACACTAGGTTGAACATCATATTTGTCTTTCCTATACTTATCACCCATTTCATAGCCTAACAATACATATGTTTTCCTATCAAGTTGACCATTAGCTTTCTCAGATCTTATAGTGAGAACAACAAAACCAAGATCAAATGTTATCCCTTGAACTCACTGAATCAACTCATCTCTTGTGGGAAATATCTGCTTAGTTGTAAAATTATATGTATATTCTTCCTCACACATCTCATTTATAAAAGAAAAGAAACCTAAGACAAAACTCCAAGTTAAAGGGGGATCTTCCATCCTATACAACTTTCACCACCTATAACCTAACATCAGTATTCAATACCAAGTTTTTTCAACAATAAAAAATAAAAATAAAAATATTCATGCAACAATAAAATAAATATAAAACATAAATAAATAATAAACCTTAAAAAATATCAATTAAAACAAAATAAAAGTTGAAGGACATTTCAAAATTGAACCAACATGTTACAAATGATGCATCACGACTTTCGAAGGTGTTCTTTAACCGAAAGTTGACATCCGACAACAACACAATTATGGATTTCCACTTTCGTAAGCAAGCCTGTTCAACGCAACTCAACATCCAAGATCATCTTAAATTGAAATTTATCATCCAATTAATTGTATTTCCGGATGTCCACTTCTATAAGTGTGGTAACGGAAGAAAATTCACTTTCGGAAGAGTCTTAGATCGGAAGTCGACATCTGGTTGAGCACATTTTCATATGTTGACTTCCGAAAAAGTGGGAATTTGTATTCTTTCTATTTTTTTTCAGAAGTCCACTTCTGTGTATGGGACAAACCGGAAGTCAACATTCAATACATTTGTGAACTAGATGTTGACCTCCGAAAAAGGTTAAAAATTCACTTTTTTATTTCTTTGCTAATTTTGTTTCATTTTACAAGCTCAAAAATATATATATATATATATATATATATATATATATATATATATATATATCACATGAAATAAATCTAACATTACAACGAAATGAATGCATACCTTGCTTGCTCAAATGAATGAACTTGAGTAGATGGTCAAATAGGAAGAAACTAACTTCACAGTAGACCACCACACAATGGTTATGAACTGGAATGATAAACCTCTTCAAAAAAAAACACGAGAACAAGAAGAGAAAGCTTTAAACTTCTTCGGTGAAAGAGAAAGGAAAAGTGAGAGGCAATTTGGGGTGTAGCGTGTCAATCATATAGCCACCACCATCAATTATTATGTTTGTTAAGGCCGTCACCAACCCTAGTAACTTCATAATTACTTAATTATTGTTTTTACCTAATCCACTTTGTAATTTTGATTTATTTTTTGAAGGGCATAAATGGAAGCCAAGAAAACTTTAGGGGTGTAGAAAAAAACATTGGGGATCCAGGAAGAAACCCCTTTATATTTTGTCTTCTAATTGATCACTTAGGTCTAACTCTTCAAATTTTTTGTTCCAATTCTTCCTTTTTCTTTTCGATCATATTACCCCATCTTGATGGAGAAACACCTTATCAACAATGTAATTTAAGAAAATCTGCAAACAACTAATACGGTGGTTCCCGAGTTGTTGAACTAACACTAAGTTGAGCAAAGTCACCTTCAAACTTACCTGCAAAAATAACTATTGGTAGAATTTTTGACTTATTTGCAACAAAAGAAAAAGGTAAGGCCAACCTTTACTGTCTACATCACCATGTAAGGGTTTAAGGTTGGAAGCATGAAAAACAACATGTATATTAGACTCTTTGACCAAGTCAAGCTAAAAAAAAGTACTTCTCCAATGCAATTTTTTATAGGGAATTAGCCATAAAAATGCTAGACAACTCTTACTAGATCTCCCTTCGCCAGAGAAGTTTGTTTATACGATTTTAATCTCACCAATACTAGGACACCCAACTTAAATGAATGAGGAATCTGATGAAGATGAACATAGTCCTTTATAGTTACTTAGGATTTGAGAAGATTGTTTTTCAGTTTGCCCAAGAGTTTGTTTGCACACTTAATTCATGCTTCACAACTTCAAGATTACTTTATCTAGCTACATATTATGGCAACGAAGGTTACTTCTCTAAAGCTTGATAAGTACTCATTCTTGTAGAGAGGTTTGATAAGCTAAATTATAGTTCCACTCAGCTAAATGAATAAACTTCCTCTATCTTGAAGGTTGGATATGTACAAATATTCGTAAATATTGTTGTAAGATGTAATTTACCACCTCAGTTTACCATTTCTTTGTAGATGATAAGCAATCTTCATGCATAATTTAATGTCACTAAGCTTAATTAACTCCCTCCAAAATAACTCATAAAAATGGGTTCACTATTAGACAATATGCTTCTAGGCATTGCGTCACTTAATCTATAGTGAAAGAAGATCGTAACATCCTAAAATGTGATGCCTTTGATAGTCAGTCAACCACAACTAAAACGATAATATAACTTTTGAATGAAGGGATGCCTACAATGAAATCCACAAACACATATTTCCATATGCCAGTGGGAATCAATAAAGGTTTTAACAAGCCATACAAAGAGTGAGTGGGAACTTTAATTTATCGGCAAACCATGCATTTTTACACAAATCCAACATCTTTCTTTATTCAAGACCAATATAAATGTCAAACAATCTATTAAGCATTTTTACTATGGGTAGAGATGTTGTCCTCCTCATGGTGGATCCACCTCTAGTCTTCTTAGTATGCCTCATATATAGCTTTGGATGGGTCGATTACCTTTTGGTTCTCCATGTCTGTTCGACTGAGACACTTTCAATGTCAATTGATGCCTAATTCAATAAGGTGTCAGAGATAGTAAATGCAATAATAAATTAATCAAGTGTCATACCTCATGAATAATACACCCTATATATAGTATTTTCTTGGGCCTACTGCTTACATAGGCCTAAGTTAAGTATGTCAAGTTTGGTTTGGACTGTTTTAGGGTTTCCTTATCTCACACCAGACTTAATCTTGACGACTAACTACCTTCATTATATTACATATTATAACCTTTCAACCATACACGTGAATGTATCGATGATTGTATGGATCTCATACTGATGTTGCAAATTATAAAATCGAGAAAATTGTTTGCCAAGGTTCGGTGAATGGATGAAAAAATAGAAAAAAAAAATGTACGAAAGGAACCAAAAACACATAAGAATCACGAAATTGAAAAAGGGAAACACAAATTAAACCAAAATGCAAGTGGAATGTGAGTTGAGGGTGAAGTCGAAATGAAAATCAAATGGAGAGCGAAGCGAACTAAAAAAGTCACTTCACTTAGGGATAACGTCAAGATGAGTGATGGGGGAGTCGCCACTTAAGCTAAACACTCAAGATAAGATCATAGTTGACACTTGGGTGGAGCACCCAAGATAAGACTATGAGAGTTGACACATTCAAAGGTGCAAAGAAACTCCCAATTCATCAAATTTGTCTTTACAAACAAGACAATCCCCTATTTATAGTTTGAGGGTAAGTCGCCCTAAAATTAGGTCAAACCTGACATGGATTAACTCTAATTGCAACCCTTAATTGACGAAAATGCCATTTTCTAAATGAAAACACCAAAAAATAGGTTTTAGAAATAAGAGAGAAAAGTTTAGAGGAAGAGAAGCAAAGAGAAAATGGACAATGATTATTTTTTGGTTTTCCTTTCTCAATAAAAACAAAGACTTAAATAGTTTGTTAAGGACATAACTAACTCGTGCAAAGAAAAGGAAATAATGAAAGGACAAATATCTGATAATATGTAATAAGATTTTAGCAAAATTTATTTCCTTCTCATCTATTTATTTCTTTGTACAACAACAAAGATGCATGAAGAAATCCTCAAATTGATTAAAATCCAAGAAAACTTCTAAATAGTGACCAATTTTAGTGATTAATAATTATTACACCACTAAAAAAACTCATATTTTCTGGCAATTTTGTTTTGAATTTTTTTTTTGCAGAAAATACTCATAAATTTTGTTACGAAAAAAAATTGCAAGAAATTGTTGCCAATTTTTTTGCAAAATATTTTGTATAAAACAATTTTCGCAACAAATTTTGTAGGAAATAATTGCGAGTTTTATAATTTTCTAGGAAATAATTACCCACGAAAGAATTACCTGCCAATTAAAATTCTTAGAAAAAATAACAGAAAAAAAAATTTTTTCTTGCAAATTTTTTTAACAAATTTGCAGGAAAATTCCCATGTAATATGAAAATTTTTAGTAGTGTTAGTAACTATAGTAACCGATTTAGATATTAATTTACAAAAATAAAAATTATTGGTTACTAAAATAGTCACTATTATGAATAAAAAATTATAATTTGTCACTAAATTGGTCTTTAAAATTAGCTACCATGGTTTGGGTATCAAAGGTAGGGATGGCAACGGGGCGGGGCGGGCACGGGTTTCGCAATCCCATACCCATCCCCGTAGAAAAAATTCATCCCCATCCCCATACCCAAACCCCACGGGTATCAAACTTTTGTCTCATCCCCATCCCCACCGGGTAACGGGTATAATCTCGTACCCATACCCATATCTGTTTTCTTACTACTTCAATATTAATTTTGATTAATTTGTATAAAATATAATAAAAAATTATGGTAAAAGAAACATTATATTATCAAATATTCTATATTAAAAGGATGGTTGTTTCTTCGATATCAAATACATTAAAATAAATTATAATTGTTTACATTTTAGATTATAATACCAAATAAATTTTCATGAGGACCAAATAATTATTAAATTTGCAAATATTAATGAAACATAGTTGAAATTTTTAAAAACATTTTTTAAAAAATATAAAAGGAAAACAAATATTCAAATTAAAATATATTTTAAATGTTTGTTTACTACTTCAATCTTTTAAATTCTAATGAATATCTTTTTTATATACTAATAAAAGTTATAATACATCATTTGATCAAAATGATACAAAGAAAAAATAATAATCATAATAAAAGTTTAAAATAAATTATAATTGTTTACATTTTAGATTATAATACCAAATAAAATTTCATGAGGACCAAATAATTATTAAATTTGCAAATATTAATGAAACATAATTGAAAATTTTAAAAACATTTTTTTTGAAATATAGAAGGAAAATAAATATTCAAATTAAAATATATTTTGAATGTTTGTTTACTTCAATCTTTTAAATTCTAATGAATATCTTTTTTATACACTAATAAAAGTTATAATACATCATTTGATCAAAATGATACAAAGAAAAAATAATAATCATAATAAAAGTTTAAAATAAATTATAATTGTTTACATTTTAGATTACAATACCAAATAAAATCTCATGAGAACCAACATATTTATTAAATTTGCATACATTAATGAAACCTAGTTGATAAAATTTAAAAATATTATTAAAAAAATATAAAAGGAAAACAAATATTAAAATTAAAATATATTTTAAATGTTTGTTTATACACTAATAAAAGTTATAATACATCACTAAATCAAAATGATACAAAGAACAAATGATAATCATAATAATAAAATTTTGATATAGATCTTGTATCTTTTGAACTTCAATTTTGTTGGATGGTGTTAAAAAATTCATACAATTATACAATTTTAGAGAAAAAAAAATCCATACAATTATACAATTATACAATTCTTGTATCTTAAATTTTTATATTGTAGTAAATAAAAGTTATTTATACAATTATAGAGAAAAAATTACAGTATGATTGATAATAAGTTAAAAAATAAAAAATAATTAGATAAAATATATCGAAATAGTATTCTACATAATAAAAATAAACAACAAATAAAAATATTAAAAAATTAACTAATGTTTATAAACAATTTGAGATACTATTGAAAGAAATTGCACCAAGAAAAACAAATGTATAATTAAGGGTATAATAAGATGAAAACTACCAAAAAGATCTAAGAAAACTTTTCAAATATCAACATATATACTTAATGGTTGAGAAATAATAAAAATTGTTTTAGCGAAAAAAAAGATAGTTATTCAAATAAAAAAAAACTAATAATAATAAGTAATTTTTTTTTTATATTACCTAGTAATTCAAAGGTTTGTGTTATTAAATACTTAAATTGAGAGTATTAAATATTTTCATGTGAAAGGAAAATATACAATAAATAAAAATATTATAAAATAATAGAAATATTCAAATGTGAGACATAAAATTTTTTTAGTTGACGTACATCTTTTTAACATAATTACTTAAAAGTTATGATAAGATGAAAAATATAATTGAGATGCGAATGAGTTTGATGACAAACCAAATAATTAGAATAAATAAAAAGTAATATATATATATATATATATATATACACACACACACACTAGGGTAAACACAGGCGTTATCACGTCTGTGTGTACGTATTTTTTGAATATGCATGATATTATATTATTAATTGATGATATTGTAATGTTATTAAGTTAATAAACAAAATAAAATTATATTTATAAAAAATAAAATAAAATGTATAGAGAAAATATGAAAAAATAATTATTGATGAATAGAAGAAAAAGAAGAAAAAGATAAATAAATAGTTTTATAAAATCTTGTAAAAGTAACTGTTAATTTTATAAAATTTAACAAACAATTACATTGTAAAGGGTAAAGTTGAAATTATGAAACAAAAGAAGGAATCCTCTTTATATATATATATATATATATATATATATATATATATATATATATATATAT
>Ga0209589_1004840_pt1 | contig 23081 bp, 9 predicted proteins | sample CowpeawhiteBW_FD_187525 | JGI IMG/M metagenome (GOLD analysis project Ga0209589, IMG submission 187525) | Root nodule microbial communities of legume samples collected from California USA - Cow pea white BW (SPAdes) (version 2) | ecosystem: Host-associated > Plants > Roots > Nodule | place: USA...
TCTCTCTCTCTCTCTCTCTCTCTCTCTCTCTCTCTCTCTCTCTCTCTCTCTCTCTCTTTCTCTGTATATATAGTAAAAATAGAATAATATTAATAATATTAAAAATAGAATAAATTTTTGATTATTTTTTCATGTTAAGTCAAATCACTTCTTTTTTTACTATTTTTTTTTTGTATATTTATCTTGCATTTCCAGTAATTGTTCCTTTTTTCTAAAATCATATACTGAATGACAGTCCTTTGTAAAATAGAAATCCCTTTGTTTGAGTAAACTTCTTCAAAAAATAAATAATTTTTTTCATAAACTAAAAGTAATGTACATATAAACTAAAGAGTAAATATTTTGTCACAATTTTTTAAATTCTCAATTTTAGTTTGTACATGAACTAATTTTAATTTGTAAAGAAATTTAATTATTTTTTATATTTTTCTCTTGCATGAAGTTTGTTTACCTTGTATGCAATTCGTTAGTAATAATTTTAATTTTTCTGTGCTGTGTATTTTCTAACCTTGCTGGATATAAGAATGTAAAGACCCGTACCCACTTATACATTTTTGTGGGCATGGATAAGAGCATTATTCAACAGAAAACCAACTATCGATCTTTTACTATCACATTTCAGAGAAAACATACACACAATTGCATATATATAAAATGATGTGGAACTCGTCTAGAACCTTCACCTTAACATCAATAAATAATACTACGACCTTCCTACTTCTTCTGTCTCGGCATCTTCTTTCTTGGAGCCCAATTTGACAATGTCTTCCACCAATATTTTACCATCTGTTTCGGTAAAGAAAATGCATAAAAAGTAGCAGTCAATCTGGAAGCTGAACTAATTTTCAAATTTGGAATGTATGTATAATATACAATATACAATATTACCCTCTAGGAATTACCATAGATAAGAAATCAAGATAATATTGAACAATGGAATACTAAAGAATTTTAGAGAACTATGACATGCATGGAACTTGGAAGGTGCCCAAGGTCTAGTTCAAAAATCATCACGGATGTGATGGACTTTCAAACAATCATGCCCAAGGTCTAGGAATTTTTCAATGAAGTCGCAGGATGGTTTCGGTTTCAGAAACTGACTAATGAAGCTGTGGATAATAGGCTATAATAGGAAATAAAGAAGATAAAGAGGAAAGTATAAGTTGCATTAGTTGATGTTTTGTGTTTTATATTATAAATTTTAGTTGAATTAACTGGAGAGAGTACTTGAGTGACATTCATTACTGATATCTAGAGAGGCAGTATAAGAAAAAGAAGAAAAATGAAACATGAACAGACCGCTATCCTTGGAAAGATTGCTGATAAGTTCGTGAATTCCTTCCTTGCCCAGAGTGTCCTTCAGATACATAGCAGCAGACACAACCTCCTCGGGTGTCACTTTCCCATCATAATCCCTGCCAGAATATGACTAAGCATTTAAATCACATTTATTTCCAACAATTAGTCATAAAGGTTTATAAGGGGAAAAAACTTTATCCATGTACATGTGCATTCTAAATGAATTAAATACTTCGGACAAATTTGTTTCTAGGAGGAGGAGCGGGCACAAAGGATTTTCATTGCTACATCTTAATACTTAAACTTTAACATACACGATTAGATTTCAGATCAGATGCTTTCGCAAATTTTCACCCCAAAATAACCAATGTCACTGAACTACTGCTGCTCTAAAGCAATTTATGAGTCCGTTCTTAAATTTCCTCAGAAGAGGTCATTATTACAAAAATAATAGCAATTTATTGTATCATGGGCTCTCCCGTATAACAACGAGGAGTTCCCCCTTCCCCTACATAGTATCCTTTATGAATTCTGCCATTAAGTCCGGCTAGTTGCCATTAATTAGAAAATACTATTTTTAAATATTTTATAAGGTATTTTGTAATTTGCATCAAGAAAATAGAAGCAATTAACCATAATTTCAAAGTCTAGAAAAAACCTGTCTAGTAACCGCCAGCGGTCTCCAATTTTAGCATCAACATCATCTATTTCTTTTTCAAGCGTCTGGAGCATAGTATCAACCTAAGAAACATGAAATTCCCATTGTCGTTAACTATTTCCAGTTTCAGAATGTAATTCAACTAATGATTTACAGATGTCTGCCTTGTTCTTTTGCTTTTCAATTATAAAGTGGCATCTAAAGAAACTAGAAGGTCATAGAATTACCCTATCGACAAGTGCTGAAGAAACCTTATCACTAATAGCCGCCTCAATAGCACCATCACTTTCCTTCCTTGCAGCTTTATAGGCCTTCATAGCTGCCTGCTCACCTTCTGTACCTTCTTTCCCTACCATACTATCATAAAGCTCCATCTGTACAATGATAGGTTAGAATTGTTCATTTTGTATGTAAAAGAACCTGGACATGATTAATAGCTAGTTGGTTTAAGAAACGTTTTCTATTTTAATTCCTTTTTTCACCAAAATGTCATTTTCACCATTTCCTCTGAGAATATTTGCAAAGAAGAAAGAAAATACTTTTTCTGATTATTAGAGAAAAAAAACAAATATTTTCCGGTCCTAAGAAAATGAGTGTCCACGCACTGTGGGCCTGGCTTATCCTAATCCTCTTATAAGCCCATAAATCCACTTTAAGCGTACAAACACGGATACAAGAATGTACAAGAAGGTGAATCAGTCAAATTAGAGACTAAAATTCAGCAAAAGCCTCCCTCTCCCTCTCTGTAAAGCTAGAGAAGGCATTTTCGAACATCTTTTATCAAACAACAATGATAACAATGGCAACCAGAAGAAATGAATTTTGACTACGGATTTTTTGGGAAAAATTAGGGACAAATGTTCGATTCTAAGTTTTTGAAAAAAAATGCATTTATTTTATCTAGCAAATTATTTTTTAACAAATCAATGTTAAATGATGTGAATGTAGAAACATATTGAATTACATCCAAAATAAATTGAAATTTCACTTTCCTTTGAATGCCCAAAAAGTATTCACGGAGCTATAATACTCAGTACAAAATATATACAATATAATATGAATTCTAAAATCTATATACCTCCTTCCTCACAAGTCTCAAAAATTCTTCTCGTTCCCTGCTCACCGACTGAAAATTTAGGAGACAAATGAATGAGTCCAAGCATTCTTCAGTGCATATAAAGTTTGGCGAAATTGAAAATAATTTACTTCCGGTCCTTACAGATGCGGATGCTAAAACAGCTAGTGCACGACTGAGCTCCGACAGGTGCTCCTGTTTATCCAATGTCTTTGTTTTTACCTCTCCTTGTGTTTGTTTGGTTGTCGAAGCCCTCTCTTTCATAACCAAATCCCCTTCAGTACTGACAGATTCAACCATTTTGGCCTTCTCTGCCTCCTCTTTCTTTTCCTCCTCCTATTAAATATTTTGCACCCATCAATCTCAAATTAAAGCAACAAGTATACCAATAGCCAAGAAACTTCAAGAAGTGATAATTATTATGGTGGTTCGCTGGAGAACAATCATTGAAAATTTTCTTAGACGTTTGATTACAATGTGCTTCAAAAAAATGCAATGAAAAAGGAAATACTCGACATACAAATACATTTTTTTATAGATGACTTAGATTTTCACAATAAATTTATCTTTACCATTTCTTATTAGAAAACTTCACTGTATACCTGAGTAACATAAATAAGCTATTTAGTCATAATTCTTATGTTCCTCCCATTAATTATTCACAAAACTACAGTGAAATGAAGCAACGCTTTTAACATAAAATTATACGTATAGATAGTTTTTAACATGGTTACTTTAAAATTGATGCTAAATCAACCGTCCCATTGCTCCCTCCCAGAACATATATATCCCTGGTAACAAAATCCACCTTGATTAGCTCCTCTTGCATTTCGAGATATTCCAACTTCCTCTTCCTTTCTGAAACAGAATCCTCAGATGGCAACGTTGTTACCCCAACAGTATCTACAACCTCATCTGGCAAAGAAGAGAGTGTAGCTTGAACAGCTTCCTCTGGTCTGACCTTTCCTGAAACAGAAAATGCCCTACAGAGAGAATGGAACAACTTCCCAGCAAATCCTTAAAAAGATAATATTTAAACAGAGAAAATACTAAGATACCTAGAAAGAATTAAGAGGGAGGACGGCACAGAATGGTTGAGAGACAGATCCAGCCAGTCCCTAAGCTGCAAAGAAATGTAACAATTTACATCTCCAAAAACTGAGAATTGTTTCAGCCGTACAACCATATGAAGGGGGGTTTCTGTTCAGGATTAAGAAATGTCTTTCAAGGTCCAACTATATATGCAAACGCCTTTCGTATTGCATTTAAGAGATACACCAACAACCATTATTTTAAGACATTATTTTGTTATGCAACCAACACAATAACAGCGATACAGAGTCTTGAGAATTGTTTGAGATATATGTGACAGGTGTAGAGAGTAGATCAGAGGGGGGAAACGCTATTACTAGATAGAACTGAGAAAAACTGTTGGAAAAACCATTACAAAGGATTTAGAGGTCACTGATTTACAATTCATAATAGAATATTATAGTATCTTTGATCAACATGGGAAAAAGCTAGGTTGTTATTGTTGTTTACTTCTGAATATAGGAACTAAGACCAGTGTCTTGTTCAGATAAGTTATCAAAGTTTTAAGTTAACAGAGTTCGACAGTTCAAGGACACCAAATTGCACTGAAATATTTATGATTAACCTGCTGTCGCATTTCTTCAACTGAAAGCAACCCAAGTAATCCTCGATCTCTACAAGCTTGACGAAGCTCTGCTTCTGACAGGGATTCAACACCCTCAAGTTGAATCAGTTTATCATCATTCTTGATCCTGCCAAAGGAAAACAATTTAGACTTATTGACCCTCAAAACATCAATGAGTCTACTGACTGAATATAGTAAACTTAGTAAAATAAATACTGTAGTGTTGAAAACACATAAATCTTCAAACATGGTGCGCAATGCTAAGCACAATTTCCCATTTTCCCCTTCCTTTTCTCCATTTGTGGAAGGGAGTGACCTATTCTTTTTCCTTTTGTATTTTATTTAAAGTAATGGTGTCCGCACATATTGAACATCATATGGTAGAGCTCGTACTAGTTATATTATACATGTACTTGACCTTAATTCATTACCATAAATACGTATATACAAAGAGCCTAATGGGAATATAGACTTGCATCTAATTTCCTGGGGAAAAAATCCTATTCTGCACAGACCACCTTTTATGAGAAGCTCTGAACCTAGACTGACCTGTGTCCCCTAAGCAGCCTATCACCTCCTTATCTGGCTCTCACACACAAACCACCTATCCACAACTTACTAGTATAGTACACACAAGATGTCATCAAGTGTGACAGCCAGACATGCATCAACACGAAGGAAAGACCAAGGAAACCTTATAAGAAGAAAGGTGTATAACAAGAAATAAGGGATACCAGTGAAAAAAAAAAAAATCAAATTGGGAATAGAGTTCCTGTGAAATTAGAATTTACCATGTAAAGGAGAGAGATCACAAAGGGGGTTCACTAAAAATAAATTGTTTGGCTCACATCAATTATATTTAGATATTAAGGATTTCTTTATTTTAAAGTTAGAAAATTAATTATTGAGCTTTTTAGTGAAAACACACACATTGCATTGTAAATCTGTACTTGTACAAACTCTAAACGAACATAGCCATCTAAGTTCTTTGAATTTCAATAAGTGTAATGTACTACTTTCTCCCACTAAATTAACATTTGAACTTCTGCCAGACCTGTTGATTCAGCTCCAACCGAATACTCTACGATGACTGAAGAAAGGTACGACATCAGGAAATAATGTACTACTAGTCCCTTCAGAAACTAAAATAATTTAAGAACCTTGTGTATTCTTCTGTTTCCTACAATTGTGTTATGCACTGTGACTGAAAAAGGAGTCAATAAGGAGGCAGACATTCAGACATTGGTAACAAACATAACAAATATACGAAAAATCCCTAAACAACAATGTGCAAAGAATTTCTTCACGATAAATCACAAAATGAAAGTTAGCAGAGAAGAGCCAATGAGCTGATGCATAAATAAGAAAAACAGAGAGGAAAGATAAATAAATGATTAATCTTACTCTTGTAATCTTTTGCGGAGCATGTAACGCAAGTATCCATCAGTTCCATATGGGCTGATGCCCATATATTTACACATATTTACCAAGCGAGGCCTGTTCTCCATTTTCACATCCAAAAAGCATTGTCATAAAAATATTAGGATCCCAAAGTATGAGACTAATAACTGGAGAACACAGCTTGTTGAACATAAGCAATGGTAGAAGGACCAACCTGCTAATGTTATCCAGGGTGAGCTCATCATTAAATAACTTTGCAAATCCTAAGATTTCATCATTAGAAACTCGGGCACCTGTTCTAACCTACAATAATAACATAGTAAGTACAGACATAATGATATCAATGTTGCACATATACGGGAACATAAAGCAGTTATATCGTGAAAAGCACTGCTGACTTTGTTCATAAATTCATCGAGATCTTCAGCTGTCTTCTTCATTTCTCCACTTTGTGAATTCTGAATCTCGTTTGCCATTTCTTTTACAGTATCTTGAAGAAACTTGGCATATTCTATTCTTGCATTTAGCCTTCTTTTCAACGCCTCCTACAAGTTAAGCCTTCCCAAAATTGAGAGATAATAAAGCACACCAGTAGTCAAGCATGTATTGTTTGATGAGTACAATAATAATCACCTGTTCTTTCATCTTGTCCTGGAAAGTGGATGGTAGCATGTTGGGAAACAATTTAAGGAATACTGGCAACAATAACTCCATAAATGGAACTATGATAAATACAGCGAATGGAACTAGCCTGAAAATATCAGCTGTTGTCCTTGTGAGTTGCTGTCTCTCCCTTCTAGAAAGATTCTTTCCACCAGCAAGTTTTAACATTAATCTGGAGCTTATCCTAATATCAGCCCAAAGTAGTTTCGTACCAAACCAGTAGTGTTGCAGGGTAGATTTAAATTCATCCCACCAGTGGCTAAACTTCTTTGCCCAGTCATCCCTAGTTAATGGGAAATCAGACAAGTCTAACAAAAATTATAACACACAAAAACAAGAGGTGGTAAATTGTAAACCTGCTCATTGACATTATAGTTCTGAAAGCTGGACCAATCCCTAAAATCTTAGTCCATAATTTTTTTATAATAGAATCAGCACTCTTCTGTGTTTCTTGAAATTGTTTAGCCTTGGCTTTTGCCTTTATGGTGCTCAAGCCTTCTACAGCCTCATCACATTCCTCTGGTGAAGCTTCCTTCTTCTGTTTAGGAGCTGATTGTTCACTTCCCCTGTTACTGCTACCCAATCCAGATTGATCAGCTGCAGCGGTGGAAATATGGCGCGTACATTGGGATATCCATCCCAACCTTGAAAGATAAACTAACTCTGTTTTGTCAGATCTAAATCCAAAACTTGAACCTCTAAAGGAATTACGCGAGACAAATCTTGAAGCTGCACAAGCTGCTAGATCATATTTGTTGACAGCAAATAATTTGTTTTCCTGTACATCTTCTGTAGTCGCAGATGAACAGAAGGGAAACCGACTCAAACCTTCTGACTCACTAGATTCTAAAGGCTGAGCATGCCCAACACTGGAGAATCCAAAAATAATGCGACCGGGTTGACTACATAGAGGGTTGAAGAAGAGGTTCCTTCTCTTCTTCAAAATCACTCTTGAAGCCATGACAGCAAATTCCAGGCGCTGATGTCAGTTTTCCCCAAGCAAAACGCTTAATAATTCAATATTTCAATGTCAATGATACAAAGACATTTCTCACCTGTAAAGTGCAAATCAAACTGCAATTAGTCATCGCAGCACATAATGCAATTCATCAATAGTAACAGAAGTGCACGTTTGGTCATACTTTGCGTTTCTTTCTTCAAAAACCATCTCAACTCAAGTAGTTTAGCACAACAACAAAAAACAAAAACAACTAATTCTACAAAATGAACTAATCTAAACACGCACTTTCCAAAGCAGTCATAGGATGATAAAATTAAAGCTAATTGCGACGCTACTAAAAAAATTCAAGCAAATAAAATCCACGCATTGTAGCATTTTTCATAGTATGAATACATACTAGAACTTCTAATAGGACACGGAGAACATGCTAAACATATGAAAACTGTGTTTGAGTTCAAATCACTCTCAAATTAACCGATTAAAGCACTCGCAAACGCAGTGTCCACTGTAAAACAACAGAAATATTCATTCTCCTCGAATTTCGCAGAAATCCGAATTGAATCGAGCTCAGCTAATCGAATACGAAACGCACCGCCGTTCTGAAAATACGGCAGGAAGAGAGGCGTTTTCACGGCGAAATAACCAGTGTTCGTTAACTGGAGAGAAGCTTAGAACAGAGACCAATCGATAACCGGAGAGAAAATGAGCGTCTTCCACAATGGAAGGAAATCATAACACTGCTATATAATAATAATAATAATTTTATTTTTTATTTTTATTTTTATTATTATAATTATTGCTATAAGGATTGGGTGAAGAAAGGAACAACTTTCTGGGAGTTTCCAATTTTTTCATTGATGCAGCATTTTTGTTTTGACTTTCCACTCTGAGTGTGTTTTATTTTATCATTATCCTTACTCCTTTTCAAGAAAATAAATTTAACATTTTGGACTTTAAACGGATCAATATGTGTTAATTTTTCCGAAAAGAAATTCAGAGGTAAATAGTAATTTAGAAGAACAAAAATTATTTTAGTCGAGTAAATTGTGAGACAATTAAATCGTGTTATAAATCGTGTTAAGTACATTCTCACTTCTGCAAAACTGGTTCTTGAACACACTGGACGTGTATGGATTAGTTGATTTCATTTTCTTATTGAATATTGAAAGTTAAACTTTTCTAAAATAGTAAAATTATCTCTCTTAATTTCAAACGATTTTCCATATTCACATTGTATTCTTAATGGTATGGTTTATTATTTTTTATGACTAAATTCTGACTTATTAATGCTACTACTGTATATAAAATTTACAGTGTATTCGTTTTTAATTATATATATATATATATATATATATATATATATATATATATATATATATATATATATATATATATATATAATATCACAGGATTAGGACACGGTTTCCAAGGATTAAAGAAATTTAGTTTAAGTGGTTTGAATAAATATGTATATTTTACTAGACAAAGCTAAAAATATATATAGAAAAAAAATAATTATTCAAAATTTATTTTATAAAATTTATTATTGATTAAAATTAAAATTTATTTACCTTCTTTTTAATATTTTGCATTAATTTTACATCAAATATGAGGATTGTCCCAAATGCTAAGAGAAAGAAAAGTATTGTTTATTGATCAACTTTTTTTTTAAGTAAGTTCTTTTGTGTTTTTTTTTTAACAATTGCTTAGATGTTGTTTGCAATGCATGGAAGTAGGTGTTTGTATGTGAGGTTTGATGGAAACAAATAAATTTCTACTAGTTTAGGATCATGGTGATTTATCAGTTTGTTGATCAAAGTATTTATGATCAAATTTTATTTATGGTTAACAAAAACAAACATAGTTAAACAAAGGTTTCACTCCAATTAGCAATTTACATATACTTTTGACTGAGTGAAAGAATACACACTTAAGTGGATATATTATTTTGAATTTATGTAATGAATGTTTCATCATGAATCTCTACTTAACAAAATTATTCTCACTCAAGAGGAAACATTAACAAATGTTTCATGTAAGGTTTTTTTGTTGTTATCTAAATATGCATGTTATTGTATATATTTATTTATATGAAAAACTGGTGGAATTGAATATTTTCATGGTTTATTGTTATAATAAGGATTAAATATGTTTTTTTTTTTCTGTTAAATGAAATTTAAAATTAGTCTCTTTTCAAAATTTTCAATCAATTTAGTCATTTTTTAAATAAAATTATATAAATTTAGTTCTTTTAACTAAATTTTATTAAGTACGTTTCGAACGTATTTTATAATAATATTTGAATTGTTTACACCTTTGACATATTTTCGTTTTGATGTTAACTCAAATATTATCATAAAATGCGTTTAAAATATCAAATAAATTTAACAAAATTTGGTAAGAAAAATTAAATTCATGCATTTTTAAAAATAAAAAATTAAATTGATATAAAATTTTGAATAGAGATTAATTTCAAAATTCGCTTAAACTTGATGGACCAACAACATGATTGACCATGATAATTAAAGTAAATTATGATGTATCCATACATATGTATGCATGCAATGAAAATTAGTCACATATATGTATGACATACGATGCATGTATTTGTGATTTGTTTTGATATATTAAGTATTAAAACAAATGAAAAATATCTCTAACTTCTTTAATGATTTAAGTCGTATAAACTATGACAGAATGTATATCTTAAATTTACTTGCACTCATGTAATTAAACTGAAATATGTTTATATGAGAATCCATAAATCTTTGATATAACTCACTTAATATGGGTATTTCAAAAGTTATAACTAAAATATGCGTTTCTTTTAATGTGCGTTTCTTTATTTACTTAACTAAAATATGAGTTTCTTTTAATTACTTATGAATTTATACTCCTTTTATTATTTAATATATATATATATATATATATATATATATATTTTGAATACGAAAACAATGAATTTAATTTTGTTTTCATAAAATATTTTAAAATACATTGGATGTAAAAAAGTCTTACAGTCTCCTTAAAGATCGAATTGGATTTTTAGAAATGAAGGAACCAACTTCAATATGGAAAATAAATAAAAAACTAAAGTGAAATTTAATTTATACATTTTTTAGATTTCACTTTCATTTAATAATATTTGTAATTTAGAATGTTTATCTGGACGTTGTTCATGCGAAATTGCACCAAGGGCAACTTGGTAATTAAAGAATCAAAACCCTATATTTTGCTTTTCATGAAAAGCTGTTTCTCTTTTCCACTCCGATACCTTCTCTTGGAGAGAAGAAGTAGCAGCGATGTCGCAGCAAGGTCAAATTCCGATAAACCCCATGGTCGCTCCGCAGAACCCTATGGCTGCCATGCAGGTTCCCATGCCCATGCACATGCAGATGCAGATGCAGATGCCCATGCCATTACCCATGCAGATGCAGATGCCTCTCCCCATGCCGCTCCAGATTCCCTTCTCCATCCACGACCCCGCCACCCCCTCCTCCGGGAAGCGCCGTCGCGACGACGAGGCTCCCGGAACCGCTGCCGCGACGGAGCAGTCTGCGCCGAAGCGCGTCAAGGGACAGGACGTCATATTCAGGATCGTCGTGCCCTCGCGCCAGATCGGCAAGGTCATCGGGAAGGAAGGGTGCCGCATACAGAGGATTCGAGAAGACACCAAAGCAACCATCAAGATCGCTGACGCTATTGCCGTAAGTCCTTTTATTCTTTTACTCGTTGAATCAATCTGTATGGTAGCATAGAGAGACAAAAAATTAGGGGATTTCACTTTTGGGGTTTTAAATGTAAATCCATTTATCCGGCAGAACTGATCTACGAGAGTGAGTTGAATCGAATTTTTAAAAGCTTATTTCGGTGCTAGGAAGTTTTGTGGATTTTAATAGACAGTGTACGAATTTTTCAGTTTGGACTTTAATGGATTTATATCTCTAGAACTTTAAAAGTTTTTCAGGACCCGTTGATTGAAAGAACTACATGGTTTCGAAATTACCGTAGTTAATAAGAAAATAATAAGTTTTCCAGAGGAAAGTAAAATCAGTACATTTTTTCATAGCTAATTGGTTTTAACTTTCATCTTCACTATTACTTGCTCTATATGCCTTAACATCTTTTCGTGTCGGTTCCTGAGTTTGAACAAAATTTTGAAATTTGTTATATAGTAATAATGAAGACGACAATTAGTTTATTGGTTCAATTGAAAACTCATGACAACAGCGTTCTTCGCAATAGAAGTTATTAAGTAAGAGAGTCTATAACGTCTTCAACAAAGAGAGTTTGTTGCCCTCCATGGAAAACCTGATAATACTAATTGAATACCAGAATACTTGTTTATATTATTTGTAAGTATTTAATTTGGGGCTTGTTCATGTTTTCATTTTATGGTGTATGTTTGATGGCTGAGAAACTGCTGAGTAAATAAAAAAAAAACTGTTGTTCTGAATTGAATTGTTGTATTATAATAATACAACAATACTCTAATTCTTGCATCTAATTTGGGGTTTGTGGGTACATTAGTGCTTTCTGTTTCTGGCATGTATTTAGGGTGTGTTTAGAAAGCCGATAAACTGCCATTGACATTGACGGACCTTTTACACATTTCACTGCAAAAGTATATGAGGGAAGGGCTAGAATGTTCAACATGACTGACATGGGGAAACAATTTACTACGCTGTGAGAGAAAAAAAAAAGTGATGACTACTTTGGGTAGAGGTATTTTCAGTATATAATTTGTTTTTGGAGCTTGGTAGTGGTACTGTGATGGGCGATTTGTTTCTTCTTTTTTAGTAAATTATTTTCCCACACTAGTCTTGCCTTCTAGGAACCAAAAAAAATTCCATATCTTAATCCGAACATTGTATTTTCAGCCGTGTGTTAAGTGTTATAAACTTCATTCAGTTTTTGCTGATTATTAGTGAGGGTTAATATATATTGATTGAAGTGCTTAAATTTTCATTTAAAATAAATATGTTACGTCATTATTCAGGTTAATTGGTGTTTACCAAATCAATCTAATCTAATGTTTTCCTATTGGGTAGAGACATGAAGAGCGAGTTATCATTATTAGTTCCAAGGATAATGATGAAAAGGTTACTGATGCAGAAAAAGCTCTTGAGCAAATAGCCCATTTAATTTTAAAGGTAAGATGGTCCTGATTGAATTTTTTGGCTCACATGCTTTCTCTGTAATATGCTTAATTTGACAAGAGCTTTGATTTTTGTTATGATTTTTATTGCTGATTATGTTCTTATTGTGTTTCATAATTTATTATAAAAAACAGGGTGGGCATTGTTTAATTTTTATTTTAAAATAATATGGTTTTTATTGCTTGTCTAGCTTTGAAACTTGAGTTACTAAGGCTTGAATTGTCTAACTTGAATTTACTCGTGCCTCTATCCCTTCTACTTAGAAAAAACTGGAACATTCTGGCAGATGTTTGAACAGTTAGAAATAAGTTGAAATATGTAACATTGTTCTGAAGCATCCTTCGAAAGTATTCAACAAAATATACAGAAGAACATTAAATAAAATACTTTAACACGCCAAGCCAAATATTCATTTATTTTTGTAGTGAATTCATGTAACATGATATTTTTATATACCTTGTCACAGTATATGCCTATATGCTATATCGTTTGTATAAATTACCGTACCCCCCTGTATGGTATTATTTTGAAAACATACATGTCCTGCATCCATGCACATGATTTAAAATACATTTTTATGCTTGATAATTGTAAACTCAGTTAGGGGTCTTGCTCTGCTTATCTTGTACTTCTGATACGCATTTGGCCACTTTAGTTTTTTGTATTCCACTTTTGAGATTATCATGTATCTATGTTAATATTCATGTGGCCCTGTTGGGTCTTATTTCATTTTGTTAATGCTTCCATATAACAGGAAGATGATAGCAGTCTTGATTTGTCAAAAGTTGCAGCAGGACATGTGGCTGCCAATACAATTAGACTTTTGATTGCTGGGTCCCAGGCAGGTGGATTAATTGGGATGTCTGGTCAAAACATTGAGAAATTGAGGGACTCTTCTGGTGCCTCGATTACTGTTCTTGCACCAAATCAGTTGCCTTTATGTGCGTCTGCCCACGAATCTGACAGAGTAGTGCAGGTGATATGTTTAAAATAATGCTTATCAATTCTTGCAACAAAGAATTTTGGTTTCCGGGAACACTTTTATCAGTGACGCAGAGTCACCTTGCCTTCACCATATATATTTTGACTTGGATATTTTAACCAGGATGGCAAGGAATTTTAGTCTGTTCTTTGAAATTTCATGTACTTACAGATGGATGGACCAACATAATATCAATGTTATTAATTGTTAGTAATTTTCCCAAGATAATGCTTGCATGATGTTGAATGACCTGCTCTTCTGTGTATCAGGTTTTAATGTGTTCATGTTTAAGTCATAGTTCTAAATTCTTTTCACACGTATCAAGTAGCATGAAGATGATTTGAGGGTTGAATTATGCAATTTTATTATGCTGCTTCAAATATACTTTGGAAACCTGGATTGTAATCTTCATTCTTCTTGAAATTAGTTATCAGGAGATGTTACTTCGGTAATGAAGGCTTTGGACGAGATAGGTTGTCAACTAAGGTGTGCTGGTGAACTTCTGTTGTATATTAATTTTGAACCTGATTCTAATTACTTTTGAAAATTAGTTTGTCATTTTGCCTAACCTATATATGAACTCAAATTTTGCGCAGGGAAAACCCACCAAGACAAGTGATTTCAATTAGTCCAACATACAATTATGCTGCAATTCGACCATCCCAACCATATCTTGACCCAACTTCAGGTTATTTAATGTTTTTCTATACTAGAACAACATTTGACTGTCATTTAATAGTTATACATGTTTTGAATATTGTCTTACAATCACTTCATCTCTAGGACAACCAATCTTGCAGTTGATTATGTTACATTCGAGATGCTGATTTCGGAAACGATGGTTGGTGGATTGATTGGCCGATGTGGCTCAAACATATCAAGGATCAGAAATGAATCTGGAGCAATGATCAAGGTCAGTCTTTTACTTCCTTCCTCCTAGCTTGAAGCATAGACAGTCGCTGTCCTACAAACAGATTCACTTTCTGATTCATGTTTATTTGTTATTATAACAGTCTCTGCATAAAAACAAAACCCCTGGATCTCACATTTGCATATAGAACTACGTAAGACTTACAATTTTGGATATTGACACATACCAAAATAGATGCGAGGCCTGAATTTTGTGGTTTACCCTATTTGTTAGACAATGATTTTTGGATCTCTCGTTAGCCTCTGTGATTATAGGGACCAAACGTAAAAAGTATACATTAGTTACCAAAATACCAAGAGAATTGAGCATTCTACATTTCTTGAATTAGTCTGGAAACCCTTGAATTTCAAACTACTTTAAATTTTTATTAAACAGCATATAGTTTGTATACTTCATTACTTGATCCGTTTCCAACATATTGAGAAGTCAAATTTTTTTAAGATAATTATATTCTTGAAATATCTAAAGAGTTTGGGTTATTTTAATGTATAATAAATGGTGGTTTGTAGATTGTTTTTTCTTTTTTTCTTTTACATAAATTTCCTGAACTAATTTGCATCTGATTTATATCTTTCATCGGAAAATGTTGCAGGTTTATGGTGGTAAGGGTGAACAAAAGCATAGACAAATTCAATTTGGTGGTAGTGCTCAACAGGTGATCATTATGGATCTTTGGCCTTTTAATGATTCGAGAATAACAGTATACTTTTTATGTTTGAGACATTTTTGTTATTATTATCACTGTTTTCCTGTTTTATTTATCTGTTTGACTGGTGGATTTTATCACTTTGCCACTGGTTTGAAGTTTTTTTCCCTAACTGTGATTCAACAGTGTACTATTAAGCTAATTTGTACAAATTTTGCCTGTACTTTTCTAGCCTAGCATGGTTTTAGTTCTGGTCCCATCAAGAGATGTATATTTTAGTAATTGCATATGAACAATCATTCATTATTCACTGAATAAAATTAATCACACAGTTAGCTTTCTATATTTCCAGTTTCTTATATCCACGAAATACGGATTGTTTATGTGAAAAGTGGGAGAGATATCCAGTGGCACCCTGCTCTGGCCAGTTGGGGGGAGTTGGATATAGTCTTGTGTTGTGCAGTCGTAGCTTCTTAAGAGAAAACAACATGATGCTAGGCTGAGTAGTAATCCTTGTTGAAACACTGAATACTTTGGAAAGGTCTGTCTGTGCCACCCGTCAGACAAAACAAATGGGAACTTCTCAATTTGTCCATGGCCTCTTCTTTTTCTTAGTTTGGGATCTTCCCTGAAATAAAAATCGATATCAGCCCAGATCAAGATATAGTTATTTAATCTGATATTTTATATAGCATGCAAGTCCTACTAATATGGAATTAAACTGTCACATGCACTTTCTACCCTTTTCTTGGTTTTAAGCTGTTACAGGTTTTTTGTTGAAGCTTGAATTTTGTGAACAGGTAGCTTTGGCAAAACAGAGAGTCGATGAATATATTTATTCTCAGTTGATACAACAGACTGGCACCCAACAGTCAGCGTAAGTATTTTCCTTATGAATTGGGTCCATTCAAATTGTAAATTTTCCAGTAAACAAGAAACAGCTAGGTCATTGTAATAATTAAGATCTTTCTGTAAAAGTTTTTAACCCCATTCTGAAAGGTGGCATTTTATAGTTCGTTCATTGATAGTGTAAAATTGTTCAAGTGTGCATTGTGGATTAAAACTAGTAAGTTATTTTAAATGATTTATCACTTCAGTCTGAGATTCAAAAAATTTAAATGAACTATTCTTGTCTTAAAATTTTGTGCTCCTAATAATGAGCAGACAACTGTAAACAGCAAAGCAAGTTGTTGTTTAGGTATAGTTAGTAAGACTTTGTTTCTTATAGTAGTGTTTTGTTTGGATCTTATATATTTTTTGTTGAATATCCATTCGTTTATTCAGGCGAACTAGTTCTTTGAAAACAACAGGAAACCATATTTTAATGATTGAAATTTGCGTGTTTGTAAAATATAGGGAGTAATTTTTATGAGAAAGGACCAAAATTTAAAAGATTTCTGGTCTATTCAGCTTCCAGAGATGACACCAAGAAAGCCAAAATGTGTAGTTCCTGCTCGGAATCCAGCTACCTTGGGGGCTTATTATTTGTGTTAGTAAGATGTGTTTGATGGATATAATTTGTTTTAGTGGATGTTCAAACTTTTCTCAGCTTGTACCGTATCAATTGTTCTTAGTTGAAGGTATATATAATTTTTTCTATACATAAATATGAATGTGTAAAATGTAACGTTTATTTCTGTTGATATGGCTCTCACTGGTTTCGAGTGGTATTATAGCATCTTATTTTCAGGTATATTAAACTTCTATCATCATGTTTACCTCTTTGTTAATTTTAATAAATAACTGTCATAATAAACTTCTATCATCACCTTCGTTTTCTTATGTCGTCATATTTCAATGACGTGGCATCCTCTGCTTCACATTACGTTTACATGTGTACGTAATCTCTTGTTTTTATATATCTGTATTTAATCTGAAAACTGCATACTTTTTTTTATACATAATCTTTTACAATTTTATTTTCATCATCGTCGCAATTAAAAATATCGAAAATTTCATTTCAATTTTCAACTACTTTATGTTCTAGAATATGTTTACCTATTGGTGGAAGAAAGCCAAGCACGTAAACTGTTTAGAAATCACATATAGTTTAGTCAACTTTAAATGTGTAGGAATTATGCTTTCCCAGATTTAGCTTATGAAAATGACCTTTTTTTTCCAAAATAAAAAAGTTGTCATGTCTATAGTTGCTCATTCTTAATTAAATTTTCCTGAAGGTTCATTTGATGAGAGGAAGTCAAATAAGAAAAAAAGAGAGAAATTAAATGATTTTTTTTTTAAAAGAAACAAGTTATATGTAAATCTTACATATATAATCTCAAACCGAAGTTTATAACAAGTTTATTAAACTTTACAGTAATTACTTTAAAAGTGACATAAGCTAAATTTTATGATAATATGTCTGGAGATAGCATTACATATGTATTATTTTTAGGGTGAATACATTCTTAATATGTAAACTTTAAAGTAAAATGAAAATTTGTCTGTTTCAAGTTTTGAGGTAATTTAATTTTTAAATTTTGAAAATTAATAAATTTAATTATTTTAATTTAATTATATTACTTTTTTTATGTATCAAACTTTGTATTAAATTTTATTTTATTTTAGTGTTTAAATTATTTATATGATATATTTTAATTCAAATATCCTTTATTACGTAAAAAATTAACGTAATTAAACTAAGAAAATATATTTATTTAATTTTTAAATTTGAGAATTAAATATATCAAAATTTTATGAAAGAAAGAAATTTTAATTTTATATTCAAATTTAAAAATAAAAAATATATTTAAACCTTAATTTTAAGCTAAACTCTTTTAAAATCGGAAATTTGAAAGAACCATAATAAAAAAAAAAACTCTCATTTCTTACACATTGTAGTTTATAGTCTATGGTCACCTTTTCCAACTTCTACATTTTCCATCTTTTCAGCATTGACATTTTTTTTATGTGGGATCCACAATCCTTCTATTTCTATTATTAACAATGTCGAATGCTAATAAATAACCCTGTGTTGAACACGAAAACTGATTAAGGAATTATAATAAATTTTTCTGAGATTAGATAGGTAAAAATGTCTTCCTATTGCATTTACATGACTTTTAATAAATAAAATAAAATCCAAAGACCCTATTTAGAAAACTCATTTCCATTCATTCTAAACTACGCCAGTTTTTATCTTTTCTTTTCATTTCCTCACATTTTCTTTATTTTCTCCACAGTTAATCGATGCCAAACACAAGGAAAACAAAGTCATCTAATTTAATTATTACTTAACAATAAAAAAAATATTAAACTCTCATTGCATACTTATACTACTAATTTTACTTTTTTTTTTCTATAAAATAAAAGAGAGAAAGAGAAAAGAAAAAAAAGTATTTTGCAGCGTCTGAACGTGGAATGATGATATTCACGTTAAGAAAGCTTAAATGTGTTGTTTGGTTTGAACCACAAATCCGGTTTCTTAGTTTACCGTTCAAGCAAGCAATTGATTTGATGGTTGAAAACATTTATTTGAAGAAGAAAGTTGAACATCAATTTCAACACATTTCATTTTTATTTCCAAATTATGAAAAAAAAAAAAGTGTAACATTTATTACGAGTTGTTTTCGAGGAACAAATTAGGTACATCAATTAACCTTCCAGCTTTCTTTAGTCAATAAGCCTCATACTATTCGCCAAACGTGGAATTTTGGATTCGCTTCTTCAGTCCACTCACCATTAATGATTTTGTGCCATCGTCCAAACACGCCCTTATTTGTCAAACTCTAAAACCACGCTTCCACCGTCATTTATGTTTCTTTTTTATTCCCAAACAGTCCTCCTCAGTGATGAAAAACCTAAGAATGAGTTTTTATATTAAAAAAGAGATTTTTCAATTATTGAAAATTGTAAGATTTTTCTTCTTTTTTTGTAATTATAGTTCAAATAAACAATATTCAAAGACAGTATGATCCTCCACACTTTCTTTTTTGAAATGTAATGGTTACAATTATTTACTCATTGCAAGTATTAAAATAAATAAATAAATGAGTAGGATGAGAAGTAGTTTTTTTGAATAATTATTATTGAAAATAACGTGATGTCTAATATGGGGAGAGTCTTGGTCCTATCATGAATTAATTGATAATGTGTAAGGATATAATTCTTCCAAATTCATAAGAAAAAAATCATTCTAATCAAAAGAGAGACTGATATGATTTAATTTTACAAGCTTTTATTTTATTTTATTTTTTGTTAAATGAATAAAATACGAAGTTTGAGTGTACACATTTTAATGTTTTGTTTTACGTCTTTAACTACCACCATATATCAGTCATTACTTTAATTTATTTAGTTGTAATTCTCTTATCTTCTTTTTATGCAATTACATCACTTATATCCACTCTCTAGCAACACCATGGTATATTTGTTTATTTCTTCTAAAATCATATTGCATATTAAAATATCTATAATTAAATAATAAAATTAAAATGTAAGTCTTATAAGACTTTGTCATTAAAAATACGCTAATATGACATTAAAAATAAGACTCAAAGACTTAAAGAAACTGAGTTAACAAAATAAAACATTATTTGAACGTATTAATGAGAATGTAGACCTTATTAGATTTTTTATATTAGATTAAAACTTACAAAAACAGATCAAAATGATGTGATATATTAGAATCCGTAAAATTAAATTTAAGATATAATAGAAGACTTTGCAATGTAGAGATATTGTTATCTATTATCTATTATTTAACATTTTGTTATTGTTTTGTTTTTAAATATATATAGAGACAACTGTCAATTCCCCTACTATTACCAAACAACCATATGAGTATTACATAAGCTTTATGATTTTAATTAGTCGTCCAATTCGAGTAACACCGGCAGTTGCAAAACAGACTTTGAAGTCAATGATACTAAAAGCATTCAAATGAATAATATGGGAAGAAAAAAAAAAACTGTACTTTTAAAATACTTCTCATTTTTTGTTACCCTTCAAACAAGACAAATAATGTTTGATTGTATATTTTTCTTAAACAAGACAATAATGTAGCCAATATATTTTAGATGACCCATTTGTTTATTAACTACTCTTATTATAAATTTGAACATTTTCCAACTAATTGTCCAAGTTTTTGTTAAAACTTGTAACAAATTTTTTTATCTAATCTTCTTCATATTTTATTTTTCTTAACTATATTTTTTTGTTAAGAATTTAAGGTAAGTTGAAATTTTGTATTGAGATAACTAATATATAAGTAAAAATGACTAATAAATTTATTAGTCGAAGATTTTAAGTTGAAAATAATGTCTTTCGATGTCTCTCATAAGAAAAAATCTTCGCACTATTTTTATTTTAACCAAGTTTTAGGCAATACATAACATGCATGCATTAGTCTAAGTATAAGGGCATGAGTATCTTTGGATTAAAATTTTGTTTTATCTCTTTTATTTTTTAATTTTTTTATAGTTAAATATGTTTTTGGTCTCTTAATTCTCAATGAATTTTGAAATTAGTCTATTTTGAAACTTTGGACCAATTTAGTCTTTCATCTTTCGAAATACGTGGATTTAGTTCTTTTAATCAAATTTTGTTAGGTTTATTTGATGTTTTGTACGCATTTCAAGATTGTATATGTGTTGTTTATAATGTTTGAAACATTTTTATTTTAATGTTAAGTCAAATACTATTATGAAACGCGTTTGAAATGTCAAATAAACGTAACAAAATTTGATTAAAAAAACTAAATCCACATATTTCGAGAAATAAATTACTAAATTGATTCAAAGTTTCAAAATGGACTAATTCCAAAATTTACTGAAAATTAAGGGTTAAAAACATATTTAACCATTTTTTTAATACATTTATTATAATTTTCATGGTTTTTTTCCCACCTTCTACTTTTTTCAAAGCATTTATCTCAAAAACAAAGAAACAGAGTTTGTTTAGAGACATTTAACATAGTAAATTGGGTGGAAAAGGTGAGAAGAAGTAAAATTTCAATGTAAATAAATAGAGGGAGGAGTAGAGCTTGAGAAGCTGAATGCGTGTAAGTAAGGGCGAACCGCCCCTTAAAAGTTTTTCCAGAACATCATATGCATATCCAATGATGTGTCAGAATCAAAATCACGACCTGAATAATATCGTCAACAACCACCCAATATTATTTTGGTGAAACGGTGAATTTAATACACCTTAGTTAAAATATTGTACTCTTAGTCAAATCACGGAGACGATTAATAATGGGATTCTTAAACACAAAAACGTGTTTTTGTTTAATTTCATTGATATTAAACAATTGGTAGAACTGTGTTTATATCAAACTGGTAAGGTTTTCAATAAATAAAAAATAGTAAAGAATAAAACTTATTTATAGTTTGCATAAATCTCACGATAATAATAAAAGAAAAAGGTTTGACTCAATCTTCTGGATAAAGTAACTGGTATTTCAGTTTTGTTTGTTTGTTTGTTTGAATCTTTAATTTAAATTTTAAAAGAAAGTTTGGGCCACATATGCCAAAAGAAAAAGGGGAAAAAAATGACACAGCTTCTTACAGCGTGCAATGAAAAAGAAGATGGTTACCGTTATGTTAAGATCTTTAAAGGATGATTGGTTCATGATGACGAAAGCCCAAAGTTTGACCTCGTTGACTGAATCAAGGCTTCACATGAAGCGTGCCATTCACGCTCTTCCATATTTATTCCATTTCTCATTCAACCAACACGTAATACTCATATAAACTACCAATAATTAAGGGAAAAGTCTGAGACAAAATAATCGAAAATTTGAAATATAAAAAAGGTTTTTAAAAAGTTTGGGGATGAAAACGGTAAGAAACCACATATTCAAGATTCAACCAACGAATAATTATATGCCCACAAGCCAAGATATGTCGTTAGCAAAACATCAGATTACGTTTGATAGTAATAAAAATCGTAAATACCACACAACATTTCTCTTCAACTACTCAAATTATTTTACTTTCCGCAGTACTATTTTCTTTTGCTAATCATTTCTGGCAAGACCAAATAAAACTGTTTCACTTTTTTTTATATCACATCCTCAGTTAAACCACCACTTATTTGCTCTGAATTTATTTTGGAAGTATTTACTTTGATTTTATTAAAAGAGAAACACCTTGACATATGTAATAATTATTAAAAAGAAATACATTTTGCATCAAATTGAGTAATATAATGTTTGTAGAGGTTTGAATAGTAGTGTATCAAAATTACAACAATGCACTAATTATGCATAAAACAAAATTACATATGGAATATTCAAAATGATGTCATATTTTTAATTCCACATGTTTTGTTATTTGTCTTAGCCCGTCACTACAATATTCTTTTCAATTACAATTTGGACTTTTTTTTATTTTTGATATGTGACCTTGGTATTCTTTTACGATTCTAGTCTTCAAATTTTTTTTTTATTGTAATTCAATCCAAAGAACTAGCCTAACTTTTCATTTGATATACCAAAAAAAAAGTATTTAATTGATCAAAATGTAGATATTTAAAAAAATTAATATCTAAAATTGTGAAAACATAACATCTAAAGTGAATCGGAGGCGGGTAGTACAATAATTAACTTATTTTCAAGGAATTATCCCTATAATTAAAGATAATATAAAGAATATATATATATATATATATATATATATATATATATATATATATATAATAAAACAAAA
>Ga0209589_1004841_pt1 | contig 23080 bp, 14 predicted proteins | sample CowpeawhiteBW_FD_187525 | JGI IMG/M metagenome (GOLD analysis project Ga0209589, IMG submission 187525) | Root nodule microbial communities of legume samples collected from California USA - Cow pea white BW (SPAdes) (version 2) | ecosystem: Host-associated > Plants > Roots > Nodule | place: USA...
CGCTCGTATCCCCACGTGAGAGTAACTAGATATGAACCTCCCCGTTCATATCATCACATGTCAAACACCATCCATGAACCTACCCGCTCATGGCACAGCATCTCCCGATCCAAGCAAAGCATCATTGTCAGTTAGAACAACACATCAGAAAGCAAAGGACATCAGCATTTCCGCTTGGCTCGGTCCACACGCCGCCAGGCGAAACTGTTCCAGACCGCCTGGCGGTATTCACTCACCGCCAGGCGCCAACGTCCTCCCAGACCCACTGTTTTCTCGTCACCGCCTGGCGGAACTCGACCCTTCCCGCCAGGCGCCTCTCGGTGCAGGGTTCACTCACGCTACGTCTATCGCCTGGCGGTGATCAACAAGCCGCCAGGCGCCATATCAGAGGCATTCTGCAGCTGATATTTGGCACTCACTTTTAGTTAATTCTACAGCCCAAGTTATTCGAAGAGCAACTCACCTTTTGGTCTCAGTACCCCATTCTGATTTATTGCCAATTCCCAACCTATTTTAAAGTCGTTATAGCCCAACCTCATCATTCACACATTTCAACTAGAGATTTATTCATTCTTAAGTCATGCCATCAGGTCTTAATTCAGAAAGAACGGATCCTATTCCCATATCTCCCTTTTATACAATCATACTCATTCATAAACCCCATATACTCAATTGACAGTTCATGTATCATTTCATCCTTCACTCTATCTTCCCACTCCTCTTGCCCATCTCACGCGAATGCTTAGTTCCAACTTTACTACCATTCTACTCAACCAACTCCTCTTCCCTATCATTGACCCACAACATCCACTAACAATTTAGGGTCATGTTCAGATTCTATTAAACATCAAAACATTCCAACTGCATTTTCCTCTCACTCGTTACACTACATATAATCTTAATCCACTTCCTATCCCCTTTACCTTGCCTCCTTTCAAGCCACCTCTCCTTTCCAACCTCTCACTCATAATTCTCTCCTTTCCACTACACCAACCTTCACAATTCCCAAGACTCCCTCTCTCTCTCTCTCGCAGAAATCCCCAGTACAACACTCAAACAGGGCTGCCACACATCATCGCCTGGCGGACAGAACAGCCCCGCCAGGTGGCACACCAGTATCAGACCATCTGCATTTTGTTTCTGTACTCCCCACAAACCTATCTTATTTTTCTCCTTCTCCGATAACCACCACACATACAGTTACAACCTTTTCAGCACCCAAACTCAATAATATTATAATTATCACATGCCTCAATTCCAGTTAATTCCTAATCAACCCAACCATCCCATATACAAAACCCCAATATGATCACAAACATTCCAACAAGAAGTATATGACAATAATCCATCTCACAATTTTATACAATCATTTGACACTCAACAGTTCATTACATTCTCCCAATTTAGCATCAAAATCATCAAACAGAACACAACCAAGGTCGCGCCGCCGGGCAGGAACTCATCGCCGCCAGGCGACTCAAACCAAAACAAGAACATACGCTCACCTTTGATGAGCCGCCTAGCGGTAAGGATCAAACCGCCAGGCGGTTTCTGGGAAAAACCCAGAAACCCAATCGAACAGTGCAGAAAAACAGGTGAAAGACATGTAGTTTCAATCACCAAAGCATAATACAACGTATACGTATCTAAAGCATCGAAAACAACTCCCTTTACCAGAAATTCGCGCTCCAAATTGAGATTCCCACTCTCCTTGCATACCTTTTCCCTTTGCTAAAAGAACCACTCCAACTCTTCTCTCGCTGGCCCCCTTCACGCACCAGAATTGTCCCTTCTCACTCTCAGAACTGTTTGCACCTTTCACAGACTGATTTTTCCTCTCCTTCTCTCTTCTCTCCCAAGCTTAATGTGCCCTAATTATTCTCCATTTTACTAAAACGAATTTTATTAAATAAAAATGTGATTAAGGCCATCCAATGGTTATCACCCATTATTTTTCAGCCCCCCACATTGCCTCTCCAGTATCTGCTAGGTTTCCCAATCCTTTCATATTCATGCTCAAAATAAATTTAGCAAAAATAAACTATTTAATTCTCAACAAGGTTTGAACCCACACTCATGCACATACCAAGCCAAGGCCAAACCATTCAACCAATCTAGATTTCATGATAACTCTTACAATTTTAGGAATTTATCATCACACCACGCATTCAATAAATGAGTACACAAAATGCATAATTTAAATAACATCCAAGTTGCACACATAGGACTCGAACCCAAGTCCTCACACACAATAAAGTACTCTCAACCACTTGAGCTAGTACTTTTCCACGTCACAGCTCCTCACATTTATTACTTTAAATATTTTCATTACTCGTCCTTTTTAAATAATCAATTAAATAACTATTTAATTTTCCCAGGTCTTACACCTCCTGCATAACTCAAACAATGTCAGTTACTTTCCGGCAGGACACATAACACCTATAGGAATAATTAGTCAACCCCTTAGCGTCCAAGTAACCTTAAGAACGACATAAAAAGTTGACTACATAAACACCACGTCAAAAGACATCCTGAGTAATTGACTAATGTAAAGTAAGCGGACATCAAAACAAGGTAAGATAGCATGATGATAGACCGATATGTACACAACTCACACAAACTCACCTTCAAAATAACTTAAACAAAACCCAGGAAATTCTCAATGAAACTCATTGATGGTCATTGATGGAAATTGTGCCTTAAGGGATAGGCCCAGGCCCAAATACCTTCAAATAGAGATCCAAAAGCCTTCAAACCATGTAATTAAGGTAAGTCAAATAATTACTATAAATACAAGTGGACCCATACAATTTAAGGTACACAATTCATTAAACTAATATGTGATTTAATTTTGGAGCAAGCTCTGCTGACTTGAGTGTTGAAGTCTCTTTTGCAGGTACAATTTCCATTCGCAACAAAGAAGAAAGAGGACAAATACTTAATAGACGGTCCAACCCAAAGACAAGAATCCATTGAGAAGCCTAGAAGTTGTAGTAAGATATTGGTTTGGTCTCATAAATAACCTCGTATTGTTGCTATAGGAACAACTACTCACTTTTTTTAAAAATAAAACTAGTTTTAAAGATTATTTTTATATTATTTATGTCTCACATAATTATCATTGTATTCCACGTCAATTTGTGAAACCCTTAATTTATAAAATCTTTAATGTAGAAGGTAAAATAAAAGGATAAGTAGGTTCTCCAACTATAGAATTCAATATGCAAAGCTGGCTATATCTCTAAAACACAATTTCCTTTTTTATATTTCTATCCTATCTCGAGAATATATCATTTAGAGTTCATTTGTTTCTTGATCAGAGCATATCGTCAAGACCACTGTAGAGAACTCTACAAATCTCGTCAATCAAAATCGTGAATATAGTAAGTTTCCCTTCTAACCCATGTTCTAGAGTCAAATTTGTAATTTTTTGTTAAGCTTGGGTTTTCTAAGTTGCATGTAGTCCAACTCTACCCAATCTAGTCCTTGCATGTTGATGATTTTAGTGTAATCCTTAAATCATTGATTTGGTCTTCTTGTGAGTCTAGTTAGATTTTCTATGAGTGGAAGCTAGGGAATGATGTTGAGGAACTTCCATTTAAGGTGAGGGAAGATGATGTAACTATTCTATGATTTCTGAAATTCAATTTTCTGTTTACTGTTTGATTTTAGACTGAAATTATATGATTGAATTGGTAAGTTGATTTGGGGTAAATTGAATTTATGAGATGAAGGAATGTTAAATTTCAAGTTCTTGTAAAAATTGGAATTCTAAATGGTATAATATGTGATTTTGGCTTGTTATGATTGGAATTGATGATTTCAATTGTCATTGGCGTGCTGGTAAATTGTTTGAGACTTGTGAGAAATATTTAGGTTGTGTTGGGAATTATCAAATTGCAAGTTTATGTTGTCTGCAATTTTGCAGACTCGTTGGGCGCTAGGCAAACTGAATTTGACAAAGAGTCAAGGGAGATTTTCTCGCAGGGTGAAAAGATTATCGCTAAGCGAATACTGAATTTGATTTTTGCCGAGAGTCAGGAGGATTGGGATTCACTTAGCAACCCTGTCTCGCTAGGCTAATGAATTTGAATTTGGTTCCAGTGTTGAACTTGTTAAGTGAAACGTTCAATTGTTGGGCGTATGAATGTCCAGGGGTTATTCGCTGAGTAATTGTATGTGCTCATTGGGCAAGTCTATGGTTTTCATATTTGAATAATTTGAGGAGCTAATCCATGTTAGGTATGAGAATGATTCAAGGAGATGTTTTATGGTGAGAAGATTATGATATTTCTATTTTGTGTGAATTATGTAGTTGTATCATTCCTAAGGAGGAAATATGATGTGTGAGTCTAGTGTTATGCCTTCGTTAAGGACACCCTTTGAATGTTATCCTTATATTCTACTAGATTCAACATCATGTTGCTTTACAACAGATAGAGGTAGTGAGGCTAGCAGTTGAAGCCTCTCAACAACAACATATTGTTGCTTTGCAATAGTTAGACTCCATTAGGGCCACAATTGGGGCTTCTCAACCCCAAAGCTGGAGGACTTTATGAAGCATAATCCTAAACAGTTTGATGGAAAGATTATCCAAGATGAGGCGGATTAGTGGATGAAGAATCTAGAAAGAGTGTTTGATGCTAAGAGGTGTTCAGAGATTTCTAGTTTACAATAATACCTTGCATCTGAATTTGAGATGAAACAACTTGAAAACCTCAAATATTTTTTGGGTATTGAAGTAGCTAGATCAAAACATGGTATTTTTCTATGCCAAAGAAAATATACTATTGAATTACTATCGAAAATTGGACTGCTTGAGAGTAAACTAATTGATACACCAATTGAACAAAATCATAAACTCTTTCAATGCTCAAATTCAACAAACATAGATAGAGGGAGATACTAAAGACTGGTAGGAAAATTAATTTATTTGTCTCATACACGTCCAAATATTACCTATGCAGTGAATGTTGTTAGTCGATTTATGCATGACCCACGAAAGCTTCATTTGGATGTTGTTGAGAGAATTTTGAGATATTTAAAGTCCGCTCCTAGAAAAGGAATTTTTTTTCTCAAATCATGGAAACTTAAAAGTAGAAGAGTACACTGAAGCAGATTGGGCAGGTTCAAAAGATGATAGAACATCTACCTCTGGATACTTTACTTCTGTAGGAGGGAATCTTGTAACTTGGAGGAGTAAAAAATAGCCTGTAGTAAGATCTAGTGCTGAACCAGAATTCAGAGGCATGACACTAGGTGTTTGTGAACTTTTGTTGATTAAAAATGTGCTATCAGATTTGAACTTTGAACAAAATGAAATTATGAGTTTGTACGGTGATAATACATTGACTATAGCAATTGCCACAATCCGGTGCAACATGATAGAACAAAGCATGTGGAGATTGATAGACATATCATCAAAGAAAAACTTGAAGCTGGAATCATTTCCTTTCCTTTTGTAAGATTAGAATTGCAGTTGACTGATGTTCTCACTAAAGGGGTGTCAAGCAAAGTGTTTAATGAGTCTTTAAGTTGGGAATGTGTGATATCCATGCACCAATTTGAGTGGGGGTGTTAAGATATGCCAAATATTCTATTAGCAAATATTATGCAATGAAATATTGTGTTAGCTATAATTTAGGCATTATTATCTCTATGAGCAACAAATCTGTGCAGCTGTCATTCCTTTGATAAATGAAGAATAATAACACCCTTGTATGTATATATATGGTACCATATTTTTTGAAATAATATATCCGAATTATTTTTTGAATCTTTTTATAATACCTAGCCAAGAGAAATGGTTACCGAATTGTGGAAACTGGTTACAAGTTGAACTAAATGAGCTATTAACTCTCGGTCCAGAGTTTCTTTCGAGGTCGAGTACTATTCGGCTTTGATCAGTACATGAGCCCCATTCTTCAATATGGGTCATGCTGAAGGCTAAAATAGATATAAATTTCTATGGAGGTCTGTGCCTTGATCAGTACAAAATCTAATGTTTTAGTTTAATGTTTTAACCATACGTGAATTAAAGCACTAAAGTTAATCATGTCTAAAATTATGCAAATTTATAAAAAGATGCTAAGCTATGTAGGAAATTTACGAGTGGATGATACCTTAGCAAGTAACTAGTTAACATATAATTAAATAAATGAGTATCAATTTATCTTGTCTAATTTTTTAAATTAATTGATAATTTAAATTTTTAGTTATATGTAAATATATTGTAATATAATTATATATATATATATATATATATATATATATATATATAATATATATATATATATATATTTTAATATAAATATATATATATATATATATATATATATATATATATATGATGAAAATTTATAAAAATATATTTAGAACAACATTATTTATTTCGTATTATGATGACAAGGGATATAAAGATGATTTAGTAGTAAAGTTGGGAAAGAGAGTGAGAGAAAATTGTGAGTTCAATTTCTCTACTAACAATTAGAAGATAACTTTATTTTTCTATTTGTAGATAGTTCTTTTATTATAAATATTTATTTTCCTTTAAAAAAAGGTTAAATTTTTTTTAAAAAAAAAGTCAAATTGAAAAAGCAATCGAATTTAAAAAAAATAATTATTTCAAAGAATTAAAATTGATAAGAATTTGTTTACACTAAAATATCTTTTTTATTAATATTATAAATTTGTTAAACAGCACAAACAAGGAAAGAAATACAAAGTAACCAACCACGATGAACTATGAAACAAATTTGACGTGCATGCTCCAGTGAAAGACACACGGAAAGAATCAAAATTTGACCAACTTTGTAATAATGACACATAGTATATATATGAATTCACCGTACACGTTTCATGGTTTGTAGTACCTCGTCACTCACTGAATACTATGTTTAAACTAAACCCACCACCCCATTGGTTTTTTCTTCTGATTTTTGGAGTGTTTTCATATTCAGTTCAATCACTGAGGTTTGAATTGCAATCAGGTCAGACCAAATGTATATCCGAAGACATAAGGAAGAATTCAATGGCAGTGGGCAATTACAGTGTCGTTAATCCCCACGTTGATCAACCCTTGCCTGATTCTCATAGTGTCAGTGTTCGGGTAAATTTCTTGGTTATTTCTCAACACTTGTTTAGGTTAAGGTTTTGATACAGTAATTTTTGTTTGATGCAATGGTTATCAGTTTTTTTCTTTTTTTCTTTTTAATCTGGGGTGTGCCTTTTCATTTCTATTTCACCAATGCATGTAGTGATTTTCATTTTCACTCTCATGATAAGATGCAAGAGTGGGTGGATTAGTGTGGAATATATTGCTTCTGTTGAACTTGTAGTTTTGAAATCAAGTCTTGAATATACTTGAAGGATCGAAAAATGTACCCACTGAATGGGATCCAACAGAAGGAAGGTAGATAGAGAATCAAGGAGTAGAAAATTCAGCTTTGATGTTTTTTTTTTTTTTTTTTATAATTTTTGTGTCTGAATTAATATAGTGGTAAATTTGAATGATGGGTTATTTGGTTTGTCAGGTGGGTTCACTGAGAGGGAACAACAATATTTATCACCAGAGTGAATATGTTCATTCAGGACAGTTTGCATTTGTGGCAAGAGAAAATGGTGATCACATGGCATGTTTCCGGATTGGCCATCACAAACCCCAGATAACTCTCACAATTGATCTCGATTGGAGAACAGGTGTTGCAGCAAAAGATTGGTCCAATGTTGCAAAGAAAAGCAATATAGATGTAAGTGAGTGTTTGTATTAGTATTAAGGACGTATATTTGTTAAACACTTTCTACACAAAACAAGAGACAAAGATTGATGTAAAATAAATTAACATGAGTAAAAATTCATATTTACATTTTGTCATACAACTATTATATATAACACCAAGAAAGGTAAATGTGAGATAAAAAAAAAATAGTGAAATGCAATTTAAGGATCTATTGAAAGAAACATATATAATTCAAATCCAATTGTTTATCCCCACCCTTCATACATGTCTAATGCAAATAGTGTTAATTTTTCAACCCTTAAATTACCATACACTGATTTGTCTCATATTTGCAGGGAATGGTACGTCAGCTACAGATTTTACAGGAAGTTGTCTCTTCCATTCACGAGGAGATTATTGATCTTCGAAAACAGTAAGCATGCACATTAGTTTGTATCTGAATTCTTAATTCAAATTTTATGAGGATTTTAATGTTTCTTCTATTCACCATATTTTCTTTTAGAGAAGAAGAAATGGAACTGCACAACTGGGAAACCAACACCAGTATGTTGTGGCTGTGCTTTCTTTCACTTTTTGTCTGCATGTCAGTAGCAGGGTTGCAACTACGGCACTTGAAGACCTTCTTTGAGAAGAAGAAAATCCTCTGAAATTTTGTCATTTCTTTTATATTGTGCTCATGAGCATACCAGAGCATCAGTCTATAGCATATACACATGTGGAGACCTCTAAATTATGCAATACTGTTCCTGTTATTTTGTTGAAAATAGATAAATTCATAAGGAACTATTGTTGTTTTTTAGTTTGGGTTTCAAAAAACAGAAAAAATGGATAGGTTATTGTATTGTGTGCTTAAACAATGCACTTCTTTTCACATATGTGTTCAAACAATACACTTCTATTCATAGCATAGCACTCTGGTTGAGTGATGGTGTGATGACAGTCCCTGATGAGAAAAAGGTGTGAATAATACCACAACATTTATTTAATCTAATTCGGGATTTAGTCCGCTAATTATATATATATATATATATATATATATATATATATATATATATATTATATATATATATTTTATATGTCATACATATTAAAAGTTTATTATGCAAACCATATGTATGTCATGTACAATTCAGGTAATGAACAATGTTTATAGATCTGATTATGCAAAAATTTCCCTGGATATAACAAATTAACATGGCTTTGGTAGTGGTAGCACATAATTTTTAATTTCTAATTTGTAATGCCCATCACTTGATTTCAGTTTGCAGGAGAAATTAATTTCACTTTACAAGAATAAAGTAATAAAATTTTAGGGTTTTTTACTAAAAATGGTTGTTTGTCAAAGTTTGTCAAACAAAACTTTGTAAAAGTATCATTTCCCTTAACAAATTTATGAGAAGAGAACTTATGCCCTTGGCCAAATAATCCAGCTAACAATACTCTCACATCTTAAAACATAATCATTTGGTAGCATCTGGATCTCAAAATGCTGTAAAGTTAGTCAATAATTTGGCTACAAATGCCAAGAATCACCTCAACGCTCTATAAACATAAATGTCACACCGAATGATGGAGTAACTAATCTAGGATAATTTAGGCGTAGGTGATATCACCATGTTCACATACAGATAAAATTGGATTGAGCAGCCTGCCACTTTGTCTCTCTCCTTAGAGATCATCACCTTGAAGGGAGTTTCTTCCTGCACCTAAAATATTTAATGGATCACCTCTTCTCATAGGGGATCAAGCTGACAGAATAGGTTCGGACAGGTCCAATATTTGCTGACATAGGAGGACAATTCCTAACTAAACCTTCACAACCAATACAAGAACAACCTAAAAATTGGGAAGGAAATCTGATAGTAGTTGATAGAATTTAACACATGAACTGGTCAAACAATGTTCAAGAAATGAAAACTACCAAAAGTTTTCGAACATAAGATAAAATTTAAACATTAGTTAGAATTGTTATATTTTTCCTTAAAAGGGTTTTGTACACAACATATTACACTCGAAACAACCACTATTACCTGCTCACAACAATAGCTGAATGGAACTCAGCCAAGAATTTTAATGAGACAAAAAAGTAATTGAATGTAAAAACCTGTTAAAAGAATCAGCATCAACCAGTTACGCTCATCTGAGACTTAAGTTCAAAACACCTTGTATGACCCCAGCTAGGTATTCCAAATTGGCTTCTTTGACAACCTCGCAGCAGCATTGGAATGGTAACAGCAGATAATCACCTGAATATCTGGACAGGAATGCTCTTATAATTCATGAAGCGAACACTCTCCAGTGATGATCTGAAGGCAAATTTTCCTTGATCTTTTCAAGCCGTTTAAGGATATCTATGAACGAAGGTCTTTGACTTATCTCAGAAGACCAGCACTCCTCTGTTAAACTAAGAACACGCAAGGTCAAATTCCATATGATTACAAATTACAGCCCTGAAGCTGCTCTAAGAAATAGTTGATAGAACAGAGATGAGTATTTGACTAGACTGGAATTCTGGCAGCCTAATTGTAAAGCATTCATAACTTACTACCAAGTGATCTCGAAATGAGAGATTTCATATTTATGCTTGTCATGTCACACTAGAACTCTAGGATTATTACCAAGCGGCACCCTTAAGGGTAAGCATAGTTGTAAAATTTTCTTCCAAGCACGACAGAGAAGCAGGATAAAAATAAATGTCTCGCTGTTGTTCTCTTAACTTAAATCTTATTCTCATTCATTATGGCTTACTGTTCACACATTAAGAGTATAGACGCTGGGTTGGTGTAAAAGCAAAGAAGAGGGGAAGTGGATGCTAAGTTAATAATTTCAAAGGTAAAGAATGATTTACGTCTGATATTGATTTCATCAGTTTAAAAAGAGAGAGAGAGAGAGAGAGAGAGAGAGAATGATTTACGTCTCTGACAGATAGCAAACGCGAATGGGAGAAGAAATTGGATTTGAGAGGGTAATTAGAAATGACTTACTCTCGCAGGTCAGAGGTATAACTCTTTGATCGAAATGAAGGCCTGTGTCCTTCTGCCACATATTTGGCTCCATCATATGGTTCATAATTTGAAAAAGGCGGTTCACCTTCAAGCATCTGAGCCAAAGAAGATTTCAAGAATAGTGAATTCGAAGTTTAGAACTATCTTCAACTTTTTACCATTTTATCAAACAAAAATCTAAGTCTTAAGGGCGGAATTACCTCATACAGAATCATTGCAAAGGAGAACACGTCAACCTTCTTATCATATCTCCGGTGTTTGAAAACTTCAGGAGCCATGTAGCGGTCTATTTTTCCCCCAAAAGAAGCAAATTTCAATTTTGTGCATACAATCCTTCAAATCTTACTACTTTTAATTAAAATAATTGCATACATTCCTTCAACTTTACCTCATTTTGAAATAGCCATATTAAAATTCCAATTTTAGATTGACCTTTCGTAAACCTCAATTAGATAGACTCTTCCATGCATAAGCGTAACAAAAACCATTCATCATATGACATGGGTGTTGATTCATTCATTTGATAATCTTGTAACGTAACTCATGATTTTATTTTATTTTTTAAAATACTCTTTATGTTCCTTTTATTCTACATTTTTTAAGTTATGGAACTTAAAAATAAAACAAAAAAAAAATAGATATTATCTCATACAAGTCATATTATCAGTGATTTTAATTAATTACTGAGCGGATTGGTCTCATAGCAGAGTTTGAAAGCTAAGCACTCACCTCGTTATGCAAGTTCAAGATGGATATTTCAAAACAAGGTAAAGTTCATGCCATGTCTATGCATTTTGTCCTATTAATTTGAAAGAATTTCTCATACTCACAGCTTCCAGTTTCACCCGTCATCTTGTATACATCATGAGAACTTTGGACCTTAATAAGCTTACTAAGTCCAAAATCACCAACTTTTAAATGGTCGGCACTAGTATTGACTAAAAGAACATTCCTGAAATTTTAGGGGTGAAAAAGATTTCAACTTGTAGTGCATTCTTGCATCGACATATAAATAAATTCCTATCATGTTCTAGATCATGTTAAATACTCTAAATCTAGGACAAAGAAAAATTGAGATCAATTTGTAAGAATAACATATTTACCTTGGCTTTAGGTCTCGATGGATGATAACATTTGGTTCATTGTGAAGATAGGCCATCCCTCTACAAACAGTATTACTAAATATAGATTAGAAAAATAGTTAGATTCAATGAACCTGCATGCTTTCAAGTGTTTCTAGATTTCCTAGGAATGTTTTATCAGCATCGTTAGGAATACATGATGCTCTGTGATGAGCTTAGTTATGCATCTGACAACATTCTTGAAGCTCTTCCCTTACCTCAAAAAGAACTAATCAGTTTCTTTAACAAAAATAACAGAAATCTTAAACGATTTTCTAGTGAGTTTGTGAATACAGTTTTTGTTTTAAACAAAAATGGCAAGCTAGGATAGCATTTCCTCATACTCAGAGACAGCAAAACTGACCATGATCAGAAAAAAAAAAAAAAACATCACGTATAAAATTATATCAAATGGCATATATATGCTTAAAAGTGTTACTGCATGTAATTTCTTCATTACATGCACAAACCAGTATTCTTATACCTTATGAGGAAACTTTGGGTCATAGTCTAAGTCAAGACAAACATTAGATCGCAACAATGGTAGTGAGAAGTAAACAAGCACGAAGACTTCGTACGGTGGAAATCTGCTTTTATGGGGTTCCAAATCTTTGCAACCTTATCTCCAACAAAGTTTAAGCCGTTTAAATACATTATATTAATAAAAGCGTGAGAGCCGATACTTTTAAGCTATAACCAATTCCATTGTAGTTCACTTATCAGCAACGAGGAAGTCAGATTTCAGAGAAAGATGATTGAGTTATTTGAGTTGAACTATTTTCATTCCTTTATAACACCGACAATGTTTGATTTTCTATTTTATCTTTGTAGAAGCCTAAGAAAAGTACATCTATGACATGGGTAGAATACATTGTCTAAAACAGGGGAGGGAATATCTTAGAGCATGGAAAAGAGCAGTAAACTTCCCAATCCATCACCCTGAAGCATCCATAAGAACACCAAAGAAAGCCACAAGCAGAGTCCAATAGAATTTCAAAGTAAGTCGAGAAGCAAAGAGACACCCATAAAGATATAAGACTTTTACTAGGTCACGGACATAGTAATTCACAATATCCCATAGCAATTAGATTGTAAAGCAAGACGGTAAAGCATTATTTTCTATACCAATGCTCAAGTTATGAGCTTTGGGAGTTCATTACAATCAATCATCTTTTATTGATCTTGATGTTGCCTGGAAGCTTAGGAAATTACTTCTGGAAATATTTTAGAAGTAGGTATGGCAAACTTCTTTTGAAATTGGAACATCTTCCGTCCATCCATTTCAGTAAAACGTAGAACAAGGCAACAGATTAAGGTCCTGTCCTATGCAAGAGTGCTCTCCTTGCAATCCCAGGTCTTTAGTGGGGTCAAATTTAACAGTTGTTTCAGCTTCTCAGTCGCTGTCCCACGAGACTTATCCATTTGAGGTATGATTTATAATTCATAATTTATAATTATATAACAGATTTACAGAGAGGTTAAAAAGATCAAGGGGGTTAATGTCTCTCTTGTTTTGAGGTTTTCTGTTTGTTCTCTTTACAAACAAATTTAAAAAGAAAAACAAAGGAAACATCAGGAATAACACACCATACCTAGCAATATCCAAGCCAAAGTTGATAGCTGCTGATGGACTAAGAGAACTTTTGTCCTTGAGGTACTTATGAAGATCACCCTATAAAAGACACGAAATAGTAATTTAAGAAAGTTTAATCTTAAAGCACAAGATTTCGTGAGTTCAGAGCATCTGAACCTAGGTGTCTATTTATATGCATTCACGTACTCCTCTTAGATACTCAGTAATTAACATAAGAGGCTTCTTGTCTGTAACAGCTCCAAGAAATTGAACAACATTAGGGTGTCGAAGTTTCACAAGTAAATTAACCTCGTGCCTGAAGTCCTGACTGTATTGAAAAGTGATCAACAAAAATAAAGGGATAAGTGACTGAAAAAAGTGTAAGATAGATAGAAAAAATGGACGATTTCTGAAAATGCACAAGCTTAATCACAAGTTTGTCTGTGTATTGCCTTCTCTCTCCTTTTTATTATTCATTATTTCATTTTTAAGGGGTTTGATTATACATGAGCTTTAATGTAAACCATTTTTCCCAAAGAGTTAGCTAATTCAAACAGAACAAACATCACCGCAAGAAACAGTCTAAAATTCTAGAAATTAAATAAAGGATCTTACATCACCAATCTATCATCTGACAGAGATGGAAGAATACGTTTGACGGCAACAGGCGTTCCACGCCAATGGGCTTTTACGATCTCGCCAAAAGATCCCTTCAGAAAACACACCCACAATAAGATCAAACCTCAAGATCAGATTTGGTTCATCAACTGTATGAATGCAAAGTAAAAGTAAAAGGATATGAGCAGTAAAGCAATCACGTAGAAATGATAGCGAGAAACAGAGTGTATAAAGAAATTAAAAAACTTAGAAAAACCAAGACAAAATAAATTAAAAATAAATAAATAAACGACCAGATTATCATCACGAAGATTAACAATTGAAGACTCACAACTATTTGTACTCACATACGATACAGTCTATGATGAAAACGACAATTTCATACTCACATCCAGTCTATACGATGAAGACACAATTTCATACTCACAGCTCTACCACAATAAACACAGTGCAAGTTCTAAAATTCACAGTAAGATCTTGATACAGCACAATGCAAACGAGATCAAGAAAATAAAGAAAACACCTTTCCAATGCAAACTGAATGAGAGAAGTCCAGCTCAGATGGGTCAACTTCCCAGTCACATTTGTTAGGCAATGGGGGAAGAACATTTTGGCCCTTTTCAGAATGACTTCCATTTTGGCCCTGCGTAATCAAACATCAAACTCATTGCAACACATACACACATCATTATCACTAACTCATTCCTCTCTCGTTTTAATGCAATAGAAAATACATTTTTATTTTATCTTTTGGTTTGAGACAACAGGTATCATTCTCCCCATTAGGCAACATTACTAGAACTAAAGACGATTTGATTAAGCTCGAACAATCTATGTCAGTGTCAGTTAATCGACGTGCTCACATTTCTATTTTCGTTGCGAGAAAAAAATGCCTCCTCCATTGAATATACTTACATAAGACAAGCCTCCATTTGACTTCAAAAGGTCGATTATCGGCATTTTTTTAGCTCCTTCTGCATCAGCCAAAGGCTTTCCAGAACAAAACAACACTAAATTATTCGTCAGAAGAAGTTAAAAAAAAAAAAAAAAAAAAAATTCATAAAAAAAAATTAAAAAAAAAAAAAAAAAAAACTCTAATCAATGAATCAATCATAACACGACATAAATAGGGAGGGAGAGAGAGTACAGTGTTTTTCCAACGATCCAAAGCATTGACGTCAGCACCGAATTCGAGCAAGCAGTTAGCAACCTCGACCCAGCCGTGGAGCGAAGCCACATGCAGCGGCGTGCGGCTGTCGTAATCCCTTGCCTTCACCAGCGATGGATCCTCCTCAAGAAGCTTCCGCACAGACGCGGCATCGTTTTGGTGCGAGTGCCACAGAATGAGAGACGTCCGACTCACCCGAGCCTTCTCCTTCGCCGCCGTGGCGGACGATCTGCTGCTGCCGGTGCTCATCGCCGATTGCCGCCCACCTCAGTTGCTATGTTTCGATGACTACTCGCGAAATGCAACGCGAAAGGAAATCAAATGCTGCAAAATTCACATGCAAATGAAATTGAAGATCAGAAAACGGTTCGCTGTAATGTGTAATGTGTATGTAATGTGCTAATTTGTGGCTTTGTTTCTTCTCCTTTCTAGTTTGTTGGTGTCATGTGATTGTGAAGTTTTTGCTCTCTTATCAGTTTTATTAGTTATTCTGCGTTTACTAATTCAACTGTAATTTTTTTTTTCAAATGAATTAATTATTATATTCGGAACTTAAATATTATTTATTCAAGTGCTTTACACTTTAGTTAATCAACTGTAACGTGATTAAATTAAATTCCATACTCGAATTCTATTTTTAAATATTATCTTCACTTTGAAGAATTTTGTTTTTCTGTTTTTCTCGTTAGGATCAGGTGTGGGGTATATCCTGTTTTTGTATGACACCTTTCGTGCTCCTTGTACTAATTTAGTGTATGACCACACTTTATAGATTGCCACAGTTCAACTCAGATTGTGCATATCAAATTTTATACTTTATATATACAGTGGAGAACTTTTGTTCACACTGCATTAAAAAATGGCTCGTGGTCATCCAACAAAGGGGATCAAATCATGCTTTTATTTTAGACTAAACAATTAATTTAGTCTCTGAGATTATTGTTTGTCGCTATACTATTCTATAAATTTAAGAAAAAAAAGTTTAAATAAACTTTTGAAATATTTTAGAATTCTAAACATTTCCTCTTTCATTTTATCATATTATTGCCAAATCAAAATGAAAAGTATCTAATAAAAGTATTGTGGAGAACCCTTCATTATTTTGTTTAGTGTTTTTTTAGACAAAGTTCAGCATAAATATTTTTTGAGAAAAAAAATATACTTTTTTATATGTTAAAATTATATAAAAAAAAAGAGTAGAAGTTTTCTATCTAAATTCTCTTCTTTTCTTTTTCTTTAACTTATACGTAAGTTTTAGCTTATGAAAAATTATTTCATTTTTTGTCGTTTTTCTTTTATCTCCTTTATTGAGAAACTTATCCACATATCTTTCATAAACCTAAAAAATAGGACCAGCACCCAGTGTACATGGTAGTGATAGGTAGCTTATATATAAATGAATATATAAAAACAAACCATCGATTTTATGTCAAAAGCAATTATTTTATTTTCTAAAAGTTCTGGAACTAAATAAGCTATGTTCAAAATTAATACTTAAAGAACTAGATTAGAGTTTAACCAATAGTATTTAGTGTTCCAACAGATAAGCAACATCCAAGAGATTCATAACATGGAAGCATTTTATAGACATAATGTGGATTTAATATTGCATCCATAATCCATACAAGGTCACCTCTAACAACATGCTTAAGACAATTTTCTTTAATTTCAGTTGTTTTTATGAAAAATAAACTGCTTATATAATGTATAGTTACCTTTTTAACTACTTTTTTCTTTCAGGTTAATACATATTCCAAATATTTATGGTTTTCTTACATTCGAACAAAATTAATTATTTTAAAACATCTTTTCATAACTTATCTAAACAAAAATTAATTTAACAATAATCAAATCTCAAAATACTTTAATTTTTTAAGCAAGCACAAGCATTGGACAACCGTATACATTTTTTTTTGTTACCATATGCATTGAGCATAAGCATTGAACAATCATATACATGCTATATTATTTTCAATTATATGATGAATGAATTTCTATGAATATACATATTTTGTTCCTTTAGGGGGCTAAGAATATTAGCAATTAGCACAGATGCTTCCCTCATGAAAAGGGAATATGAATTTCACATCAAATCATCTTGATCTTCAAGGGACCTTTTACGAGCTCGCAGATTGAGTTTAAGACTTTCAGGAAGAGGAGGTGTCCTCCCTCTGCGGAATAGAACTGCAAGAGCCCTCATTTTCTGGCAAAGATCAAATATCTGCAAGAACAAAGCAATTGTTGTGGTGCATTGTTTCCAAGCAACAGAAAGAACAGTGACAAATAATAATCGGTTAGTTATTTGTACCGATGAGGCTTCTATCTCGGCAACACCCTCACAACCCTGACCACCTCCTTCTAGCAAGTCACAATACTTTACTGCCTCATTTTCATCTTCAAACACCTGCAACCATATTCTAAGTGATTAAATAATGTTCGAATAGATCAAAAATTACAATAAACCATGCAATAAGTTATGGACACAATATTGTTTCATTGCATTTAGGGACATAACTTAGAGATGCATTTCTGCAGATATTGTTTCTGTTGTTCTTCAATCAGAATTGGAGTTTCAACTTTATAATATGTATAGGAAAGTTACATGAGAGATCCGTGTATGTTTTCAACATTGATGGGGTCACAATTGCCACAGTGGACACATCAAGACATTTAACATTGAGGTTGAGGCTTTTCAGTTGCAGATCCTTTCTTAAAACCATACTCCAATTCTAATAGGTGAATAGTCCCAAAAGTACATAAAGAACTGCATTTTTTAGGTGCATCGATCCTGGTTTGCGCTAACCAAAGTAGCTGAAGTACCATATAAAAATTGGCTTCAAATTGAAGTAACCATATAACGATTGAATTCAAACAAAAGGTAAAAACACATATATCATAATATTAAGATATTTTCGCGTGAATTTCACATTAAAAAATGTTCATCACATGTTTGATGAAAATAAATTAAGTCACAATATCATGTGTAATGGAACACATACCAGTACTCCCTCTCTAACATCTTCCACAAGCATTTGAAACTTGGTAGTTCCTCCCCTCGCCTGTTTGGACTGATTTCCAATTCCAGATCCCCACTTGCCTCCTTTAGAAAACAACAATCCCAGTTCTCTTTCAACCTCACTGTCACAGGAAAAAGCACACTCAGCAACGAGAAATGCCAACCACAATAACCAAGAAAAAGGACACAACACATTGAATCACTAATCAACCCAACCTTCTATTTCTGCGGGTCTTCATTGTGCACAATTGATTTTCCTTTTGCGTGAGTACATACACGGGCTTCGAAGTCTCTCTCCAAGGGTTGGCATCTAAAACTGAATAAAAATCAAAGAAATATAAACAACACATTAACAACAATTTGCTTTCTCCCTTCAATTTTTAAATGTACAACAACTATAGCATTAAACCATGCACTTAGTCATTATGACGATCTTTATTTCAAGTTTCAGTCCTTACGACTACGGTTATGCAACTGTAAATTCTAATCCCTACACATAGATAAACGTTAATTTCGGAGGTATAAGAATAAGGATAAATTATCCATAGATCACTACGGTTAGTTATACATTTTAGCTATTACAATTGAAATATGTTTCAATTACTACATGCAAAATAAAAAAGATAGCGTCTATGATCTTAACCAATGTTTATGGAAGAAAAGGGAAGGGAAGGTGTGTATAGTACCGTCGTAGCTGCTGGAATCGAAGGACTGCTGGAGGTTGCGGCGCATGTCGTAGGCGCGTGAGGAGACGCGCTTGACAAACTCGTTGGAGGTGCCTGGAATGGCGCCGTCCATGTGGAGAGCCCTGTCGAGGTCGTCGTGGGCGCCGTCGCCGGCGAGTGTGCAGGAGACGGAGACGTGGTGGCGGCGGCGGCTCCGGGTTCGGGCGGAGAGGAACCGCGGAGGGAGACGGCGGAAAGGGTGGCTGGGAGGGAGCACCATGGAAGGCGACACGGAAGGAAGGGAATCCATGAGAATCCGAATCGATTGGATTGAGAGAAAAGAGAAATTGGGAAGGAAGAAAAGAAAAGCAAAGGAAAAATTGAAGTTGAGTTTGTGAAATTGGAAACAAGATTTTTTGTTAAGTGGGGTCCACGTGGATCTTACTTGTTCCAAGTTTCAGTTCATACTTCAGTTCGTGATCATTTTGTACTCTACACACATATACACTACGTGGTTCCTATCGCCGCTACTATAACTTACACGCTATTTCTGGATCCATGTTTTTTTGTTATTCTTCCTACCAACAATTATGCTCAAAATATTTCAACCATTTTTATTCACTTAGTGACATAATTATAAAAGTATTTCTTAATTAATTTAAAGTCTTACTCTAGTATCAAGTATAAGTGAAAAACGTTTTAATCAAATGTAATTATTAGAATTAAATATTATCCTTCTTAATTAATGTTAACTTTAGTTGTTTTGTTTATATTTTAGTTTCGAGATAAAATATTCTCTGCTTACTCAATTATATAGACCAAAATTTTTAATAAACTTAAATATAAACAACCTTTAACAAGTTTTATTTTATTTTATTTAATGGTATCATAAACATACACTCTTAATTACTCTCTTATTTTGTTTTATCAAGTTTTAAAAAAGACCCTTTAAAGAAAGTTTATTTCTTAAACATGATGGTTAATAGAATTGAATTATATTAACTTTTTCATTAATTGTAAAAAGTAGTTATTTTCGTTTATATTTGAACAAAAAGAGTGATTTTTTGATAAATAAGAGTTTTTACAAATATGGATTTCTTTGCTTTATGAATGAAATTAAGTACCATGATTTTGACATTTTCTATAAATCCTTTTTTACTTATTTTAATTTTCACAAAAACAAGTATTACCACCATAAACTTCTTAGAGAAGATAATAGAAGTTGCATATTCCGCAAAGTTTCTTTTTGCTTTCTTTTCAGGTAAAAACACTTCAGCTGCATCAAACTGAAGCAAAGGCAATGAACAAGGTACTCGCACACAGCATTAGCACAAAGATTTGGAACTCATGAACTTCAGAAATACTACTACAAAAGCATCATGTCATAAAAAGAGTATACTCGAACAGAATTACTTGAATTAAATAAATGTTCTTACAGTTCAAAAGAAAAACATAATTAAGGGCATAAAAAGCAAGGTATATCATTGAAAACTTTCCAATCTTAAAAATAACAGCGGCGAAATAATTGCAGGGAGATATGATAACGCCACCTATGTCCATATGTTTCCTATATACAACCAAGTACATAAAATCATTAAACATTGCTTCCATTCTGCCATATCTTGTATGATTTTATAAGCTAATGAGATAGCTTGTATGAAAGAATAACAACTATAGCAAAAACAAGAGCTCCAATCACAGATGCAACGATCCATTTGTTCCTAGTTATTCTCCGTGACATGGTAGTTAAAACCTTCTTACTCTTGTCAATAGCATCATCTACCCCATGAAGCTGCAACACAGGGAAATATGCATCAACCAATAATCATCACAACTTCTACAATTGCACTTGTTAAGTTGAAGGAGGTTCGTAATCTTGTTCCCCAAAGAAGTGTTATGATTGGTTTTAATACTTCTCACATAATAAAGATCATCTCATGATTCTTTCCAAGTGCATGTAAAAAGGACTAAAACAACCTAAAGTTCACATAATGAGAATTCAAATTTAAAAAAAAAAAGAAAAAAAAAAGCTTATACATGTCAACATACCCTTTTATGCGAGTTCAATAGAGTCTCTCTCTGACTGTGCAAATCCTGGAGGATGGAGACACCAAGTTCTTCAGTCTCCAGTAAGGTTCTATGGCTCTCCCTTATTCTCTCACTGGACTGGTTTAATCTCTCCACAGACATAGTTAATCTTTCTCTCTGATCAGCAGAAGCCTGCAATGTTATCCATATTTCCCAACCAAAAAATAGATTAACAACATCAGAACCGCTTACATGGCTTACAAGTGGAACCAACTGCAGAAGCCTACTAATTTCAAAATTCAGAAAACAAAAACATGGTAAAAGGCCAAACATAATATGCATCTAAGCTGCAATCTCAGTATTTATAAAACAGGGCCCAAGATATGCATATGCACACGTCTGCAACCTTATTTGCAAGAAACAAGCAAACCTTATTCTCATCACAAGCATAACAACACTCTCAATGACTATTATGGGTGGCAAAAAAAACCATTTATCCATCATTCATCATATCCATCCACAAGAAAATCCATCAAATCCATCCATTACAAAAATATAAAAACAAAAAATGGTTTAGATCAAATTAATTTCATGGGATTAAGGAACCATATCTATAAATACGATCAAAATCAATCCACCTAATTTTTTTCATGATTAAATCTATCTTAAATTAATTTTTGCAAAAAAAAAATTCAAAAACATTTTTTAATTTGTTTTAAAAATTTATTTTAATCCATCCAGGAAAAAATTGTTAATGGATGGATGAATTTGACTTTTATAAAATGGATCAGATTTTTAATTAAATTTTTAATAGCTCAAAATGGATTAATGAATTTTTTTTTTTCATCTGATCCATTATGATCTGAAATAAAACATATCTATCCATCCAATTTGCCACCCCTAGTAATCAGACATATGACATGCTTAACAATAACAACAAAAACAATTAGACTGGCAAACTACAAGACTTCTACTATAAAAACTCAAGTAATAGTAGCCTGCAATTAAACTGGCAAAGGTAACTGATCAAACCGACATTCACACACAGCTATTTCTTAAAACATCAACGGTGTTAAGGAACTAATCGGATAGCAAATTAAACAGGCTACAGACATAAACATTAAATACCCCAACATGATGTACTAAAAAAAAGGAAACATAACAGTGAAAATAAGCAGTAAACCAGAGGCAAAAATTAGAGTGTAATTATGGAAATGTTCAATCAATGGTTAATTGGTTAGAGTAGGGTACTTACAGAAACTATTTATTAGATGGGGCTGTTTTGATTCGTTACCAACCTGGGACAGTTTTGGCCATTGACGAGGTCAATCCAGCTGCCAAAGTAGCTAGTTCAGTACCACTACAGCATTTTTATGTTTTTAAAAAAATTGGACTAGTGATCCATCTAACATGCTATGTTGAACTTGTCAGTCAGACTTGCATGTTCTAAAACTGCCATTTTGGCAGGCAACTCCAACATGGCACGTTACATAGACTGTCTGTCCAATTTAAAAGAATATATAAATACTGATGTGGCACTGAACTTGCTATTTTGACTAGCGAATTGATCTGGTAAACAGTCAAAACAATCGCACTTTGGTAATATGTTTCAAAACAGCCTCCTTTTGGTACATAGTTTCTACATGTCCCCTACTTTGGTCAATCATCTTTCAATCAATCAAATGATCACTTGTTTTAGAGCTCTAATGGTAGCTACCGACATGATCGAACAATCCAAAAATCTTAAGCTATTAAGTGAAGACTCTAAAATGACAAACTATGTTATATTCCAAGCATGTCCCTTCATGCAAAACCCTTCGGGCTTGAAGTGTAGACAATCCACAGATCCAACTATCTCATGCTATAATTATAGAAACATTCAACCAATAAAAAAATGTTGAAATGAAAGAATGATGACAGCACTGTACCTATATTTTATACATAATACGTAGAATCCATCTCATAAATTTAGGACATCATTTCCTTAATGATAACAAATATCTGAAAAATGTTTCCTGTGATATCTTAGCAGACCCCCTCAAGTTAAGATCTAAGCTAGTAACAAATAACCCCTTTAAATAAAAGAAATCAAACTACATAATTTGAGATACGAGAATGAAGGGACTGTGACGATTCTTTCAGACTAT
>Ga0209589_1004842_pt1 | contig 23079 bp, 16 predicted proteins | sample CowpeawhiteBW_FD_187525 | JGI IMG/M metagenome (GOLD analysis project Ga0209589, IMG submission 187525) | Root nodule microbial communities of legume samples collected from California USA - Cow pea white BW (SPAdes) (version 2) | ecosystem: Host-associated > Plants > Roots > Nodule | place: USA...
AAATAATGTGAAATTAGTCCAAATTCGGAACAGTGGTCCAATAAAGCCCAACAGATGAAAAACACTCTAATGATGAACAATTAAGCACTAATCAACTGTCTAATGGGTGCACAAAGGCTAGTGGAATGGAAGAAAATAATGACTCATCAGCATGGTATTGGCATGAGGTAAAATTCTATATTCATGAATTTAGGAAGGATGAGTTGTTATTGATTCAACAAGGTATATGAATGAGGAATGGTTATGAAGGTGGGCATGATATTTATATGTGTAATAAATATTACTTGATTGATTGAGTATGATTGGTATATGGTCAGTGCCTAATTCCATGAGCCTCTAGGCGAGACCTCATGATTGTGCTTCAGTGGTCGGGACGTAATTCCATGACCCTTGTTAGTAGGAATTCATGGTGGTGCCCCATCTATATAATTTGGTAAGGATTCAAGGTAAGGTTGCATTCTGAAACTCTAAGGAGTCAGTTAGTCTCACATAGAGCGGACTGACTCTTGTGGAGAGAGTAGCAGGAGGCCTGAAACTCATGAGGGGCTAACCTTCTATGTGGGGGATTGAGACATTGTAACATGTGTAATGTAACATTTAGCTCGGGGGTGAGAAGGAAAATCCACCACAAGTGCAAGCATCCGCTGAATCCGACTAGATTATATGTATCTGGATGAGTTGAGTCTGAGTCTTAGTGTATGGTTTGCGAGTCAAAACATAATTTGGTTGACATAATCATTTGCCTGTGAAACAATATGTATCTGTATGATAAAATGTTTTATACTTTGGCTTACCCTCTTGCTTGTTTGGTTGCTTTGTATGTGGCTCTTCTCCTTTGTGATGATTATCAATTTATTGATGTGAGCAGATGTGAGAGGTACTCGAGGTTAACAAGGAAGGGATGATTCCGCTGCATAGTCTACCTGGACTGGACTTCTTTTATTTGGGCTTTTCCCTAGGGCTATGACCCATGTATTGTCTTGGCTTTTGATGTATCATCAACTACTGTTATGTCCTTTTTATTATTTCTGTATTTAGCATCGTGGTGTGCCTAGTTCCTCTTTTGTCTCCGTTTGAACAATTGTGTGGAGTGAAGTTTATACTCCAGGACCGCGCCATTTTATGCATGTGTGATACCTCTTTAATTAGGGTTATATTTTAAATGGGGTGTTACATTTATGGTATTAGGTCTGTGAACTTGGATGTCCACTTAGCTTTCTCTATGTCATTTTGAGTCTTCTTAGTTAAGTTCATGTCTTATCAATCTGACAAACGGTTTTCGTATGTGTCAGTGAACTATGGCACATCCTCGTAGGACTCTGCAATCCTCTCAAGGCGATGCACCTGATATCACCAGGGCAATAGAAGCGATGGTGGTTGCTATGACATAGCAAAGTACGACTATGATGCAGCAACATGAGGCATCAATGCAACGATAGGCTGCATCACTTAAGCAACAACAACTAGTAATGCAGCAGATGGAGACTGCAAGGGTAGCTGATGAGGATGCCCACAAGCAACATATGGAAGCCCTCTGGCAGCTGGAGGAGAACAGAACGGTTGCACTTGTCTTTGATCTTGAGCCACAACCTACAGTCAGGGAGTGGAGCCTGGAGGACTTTCTAAAACACCACCTGGTGAAGTTTGGAGGTAAGACAAGTCCTGATGCCGTGGACTAATGGCTAAAGGACATGGAGAGGATTTTTTATGCAAAGATGTGCCCCGTAGAGAACAGGTTGGCCTTCACAGTGTACATGCTTACCGGAGGAGCGATGAGAACCAGTGACTTGGGAGGCACTTAGGGAGAAGTTCTTCTATGAACTGATTTTTTAAAATTATTTTCGCTATACATATTCTTTCATCGACTCTCCTTCTAAGTTAGTGTAGATAAAAATAACATGCAATGTAAAAAATAAGAAGAAGGATAAGATACACACTTCACTTTTATATTGGTTTGTTTGGCCAGACAATAAATCTTATGATTCCCTTTCAGTAACTATGTTTATATATCAAAATTTCAATGTTTTAAGATTTTGAATAAATTAGAAGTAAATATTTTGGTAATCATGCAAGTAAACATCTTACACAAAATACGAGTTATCAAAACCATCTCTATATGCCTTTCCCTGATTAGTTAATAATATTAATGAAAAAGATTAAGTTAACACTTTAACTATTGACTAATTAATAAGAACTCTTGGATATCTATAACAGTTTTTAGTAGTGTGTGCCTCTAGATAGTGTGACAATGTCTTTGTCACTTAGCCCCATGCGATAAAAGATTTCTCTTAAATGTGATGCACCTAAAATTCTTCCATACATATTCTCAATAACTAGAACTAAAAATTCACTATACAATACCTTGGGTAAGTTAATAAAAAAATACACAATTGCTACAAAGAAGACTAAGTGCATTAATTAATGAGTGTTTTACTTTCTACAAGAATCAAATGAAAAGACCAAAGTTAACCAAATATAAACATGCATGGAGACATATTTGAAATGATGTCTTCAAAATATTTTTATCTACCAAATGATAGAAAATTGTAGAAAAAATAAACAACACAGTGATTTACCTTATTTGGCATCTAAAAGACGCCCTTCTGCTAGAGATTCCAATGAATCCTAGTAAAGAAAGTAGCATATTGTATAGTAAATATAAAGTTACCTTGTTTGAGGTATTGTTGCATTATATTCTTATAGGGTTAGAGTTTGTTAAAGGGGGTCCTACACCGTAAGATGAACCATTTCATAATAGAAAATAAAAAGTATTTTGAATAGTATAATCTAAAATATAAAATTGACATTTCAGATAGTTATTCCACATTACAAATTTTTATGGGGTGCGAAAGAAATTATTGAGGTGTAGAAAATCATTTTCCTCCCTATTCCTCTTAATCATTACTTCACAAGTATATTATTACTCTCTCCCGTGGGCTAATGGAATAGCGTGTCCTTTCAACATCATTGTTGTTGATATTCTCTTCTACAAATCAAAATTAATGAATTCTCTCCATAGCATGTATCTCCAATCCAACTAGTAGCAGACAAGCTCCATAATGACTTCCTTAATAGTCTATATTATCCACAAAATTTAGACAAGGGAAAATGTTAAAAAAACATATCAATTTTATAGAATCCTAGTATTATGCCAGTATGAGGTTGGCGCGACAAACACCGAGAAACCCAATCTGTTTGTGATTAGCGATGATCATGTAACTCGTTACATGGGAACAGTTGATGTTGCAGGAGATGCTGGTGAGACTTAGCATTGGAGCGGGTAACTTGGGGTTTTATTTCTACTATGATTTTTATTACATTGTAATCTGGATATGAAATTCGATTTGAATTTGGATATGTAAGGTTGAACTAAATTTTATGTTTTAAATATTTTGGCAATTATGATAAAGTTTTTCTTTTCCACGTTTTGGGAAATGTGTTGAATAAATGTTATCTTTTCAATTATTTATTAATAAATATATTTGAATCAAAAATATCCGGTCGGGATTTTACACTCAGCTCCATCATTTTTAACTCTTCGAAAAATTGTTGTTAAATCATCAAAAAATCATCAATTTCTTATTTTTCTTCTTTTTAATACCTCTTTCTATAATTATAAGCTAAAATGGGTTGTTTACTTACAAAATATAATAAATTAAAGCATGATAAGTTTCATGTTTATATGAAAAATTTACGCATTCTAAACACTTATCAATGACGACTCTTTATCATAGACTGGAACTTATTTATTTCGACCATTAAATAACATTTTTTTTTATTTTATATAAACGTAAAACGTATATACTTACTAAATAATCTATAGTTTTGATGATTAAGCCTCTAACATATAACATGGAAAATTGCATACAACATTGACTAATTGAATTCCTGACAGCGGAAACTAGGAAACTCAAAATGTCATTGATATGTTTAGAAACTATGTTACATAATTCAAACCTAATACTTTTTTTGAATGCCATGTTTAAGCTTAACAGGTAGTTAATGACCTAAACAAAGGATACAATTTATTGTTTTTCAACATGAATAACAAGTAGATGACGGTGATAGAAAAATAAAGAGTTAATAAGTTACAACGAAACTTTGTTAACAAAAAAGGATTGGGATGAAAAAATATTGTTACCATTGTTACTAAATGTAAACACAAAAACTCTATATATTTATTTTGCATGCTTTCTTCTCAAACATCAAAGTTCTTTTCAATTCAAAGCCAAAATGTCTAGAATACGTTCATGTTTTGTCTTTATTCTCCTCCTTGTAGTCATCTATGTGTCGCATTGCAATGCATACCCTTTATCTACTTACAACAGATGGATCATGGATGAAGCGACAGGACAACGTGTCAAGTTGGTATGTGCCAATTGGGCTGGCCACCTTCAACCAATGATCCCTGAGGGTCTTGACAAAAGGGCCATGAAGGACATTGTTGGTGAACTTGTGAAGCACAAGTTCAACTGCGTACGTCTCACCTATGCAATCTACATGTGGACACGCTATGCCGATGAGAATGTGAATGCCACCTTTGCTTCGTTGGATGTACCCGAAGTGGTTGAAGGCATTGCCAAGAACAATCCTTCTGTGTTGTCCATGACACATGTTCAGGCCTTTGATGCTGTTGTTCATGAACTTGGAGTTCAGAACATGAAAGTCTTGCTTGATAACCATGTGAGTGAGCCAATGTGGTGTTGCGATGATGATGATGAGAATGGCTTCTTCCATGACAGACATTTCAATCCTCAGGAATGGGTGCATGGCCTTACTTTGGCAGCCAAACACTTCAGCGAAAATCATGTCGTATGTACTTTTCTTTTTCCTTTTTTTCGCTCAACTATGCTCTTTGATCTCTATTAATTTTTCTATTTTTTTAGTTTTAATCCCTGTAAAAAAGAAGTAGAAGTTTTATTCTTTACACGACCTGTTAGAACTTTATCTCTGTTAGAAAGTTTTCATACGTGTTGCCAAAGTTTTGCAGGTAACCTTTATATTTATAGACTAAAAGTTCACAGATTTTAGTATAGGGCTGAACTTAGAGATAATAGTTTGACTTTTTACCTTCTCTTTGGATAAAATTGAATACAAGATGACTTTGTTATTACTTTTGGTTTACTAACAGGTTGTAGCAATGAGTTTGAGGAATGAGTTGCATGGTCCTCGCCAAAATTTGAAGGATTGGTACAGGTACATGAGCCAAGGAGCAGTGGCTATTCACAAGACAAATCCAAATGTGCTTGTGCTTATCTCAGGTTTGAACTATGACACTGAGTTGCAGTTCTTAAGGAGAAAACCATTGAAGATAGACTTGGGTAAGAAAATGGTGTTTGAGACACATTTGTATTCATGGTCTGGAATTGGGACACTCAAATTGAAAGAGATATGGACAAAGCAACCATTGAATAGGATATGTGCCAACAACGTTAAAGCGATAGACTATAGAGCTGGATTCCTTACCACGGGCAAGAATGCAACTCCTTTGATTTTTACAGAGTTTGGGTTCAACGAGGAAGGTTCTTCAGTGGAAGACAACAGGTTCTTGACATGCCTCCAAACCTATCTTCTTGGAAAGGATTTGGACTGGGGATTTTGGGCTTTCCAGGGTACCTACTATATTAAGAAAGACCAGGTTCAAGTTGATGAGTCATTTGGTGTAATGGATGAAACATGGCATCACCTTAGATATCCCAACTTCACTGACAAGTTCCAGCTTTTGCAAAGGAAGAATCTCGGTAAGCTTTTTGAGTTAAACGAATAAGTTCAGTTATATCATGCACTCTTAGATTGACATCACTCATAAGATGGTTTTAAAATAACATAGTTATCATCAAATTTCAATAACTTATGATATCAGTTATCATTTTTTTTCAAACACATAATATCCTATCTTATTTCTAAGTTGTGTGCTCTTGATGCAGAACCTATCTCTAAGGACCCCATTGTAAATATCTTGTACCACCCACTATCTGGTCAATGTGCTCAAGTGAATGACAAGAATGAAGTTGAACTTGGAAGTTGTAAGACCAAAAACAGATGGGTTCGTGGAGAGAATGCGACTAAAATCCTTTTACATGGCACTAAGAAGTGCTTAACAGCAGCTGGTGAAGGGATTGCAGTTGTAGTTTCCGATTGTGAAGGGAATATCAGCTCTTGGAAATTTGTATCTCTGTCTAAACTTCACTTGGCAACTATGAATCAACACAAGGGACAACTTTGCTTGCAAAAGGATTCTAACTCATCCACCATTGTCACTTCAAAGTGTATTTGCGTAAAAGATGATTCTTTATGTCTTGATGACCCTCAAAGCCAGTGGTTCCAACTTGTTCAAACCAATGTGTAGCTTAGGTTATCTACCTTAAGAGTTTAAGATTAGTATTGCATAAACCTTTTTCAATTTTTATGTTGTTTTTATTATTTTCATTTTGCCTAGTTCAATTCAGCATTTACTAATGTGTTTGGGTAATATGTTTAGGATAATTAAGTTAAATCTCTAATAAAATAAGTATTTAATTTTCTTTAGCTGGATCAAGGTTATTTTACAAGTATTTTGTTTCCAAAATTGATACAATACTAATAGAGAATAAATATCTCATTACCTTTAAAAGGGAGTATCTAATCTCACAACGAAACATTTCATTTGCATCTTCCATGGCTTTGAGTACGACGAACATTTGACAAATAAAAATTACCTTATATTAAACCAAAACCAACTTGGCCACCTATTCTGAGTTGAAATGCTTGTTGTAGTGTTGCAAGCATTTTAAAAAATATTGAGATGAAAAAACTATTGAACTTAACTTAACTTGGAGAACATGTATTATGTTAAGAAAAAAACATAAGATTTTTTAGATGATTGAATTTAAACTTAGGAGGATTTAACTTTTATTTGTATTACCTAATATTAAAACTTCCTAAGTGAAATAATAAAATAAGGGAGTTGAATTTCGAAAAAGAAAAAGAATAATCTACCATCCTTTAGCTAAATGTGTTTTATCATTTTTTATATAAATAAATATAATGCTACGAGTTTGATATAGTAGATAATGAAGCTCCATGGATGATTTTGATGGTTGAATGAAGCTTCCTTGCAGCAAGGAGGAGGATGCACCGAAGATTGGAGAGGTAATGGCAGTGAAAGTGATTTGGAGAAGGTTCCTAAGAGTAAGGCCAACATAGGGAGGAGGGCTAGAGGAAAAATCTAAGAGAAGGCTCTAGCAATCTGCACTCTCAAAATGCAAGTCATGGAGTGATCTCGACATGTATTTTGCACTAATAATTCAAGAGTAAACTTACAAAGAGTGTGGAGGCTTGATTACATAGCCGAGTATATTGGCTAACCATACTAATTAGGCATGTGCACAATTATTCTAGATCTAGGTCTAGATATCCTTAATTGGTGGATCAAAGGACATGTGGCACGTAACACTTTACACATTGTAGATATAGTGCATGGTTTGACAGAAACTCGATCAAGATAAAGACAATAAATCAGACTAATCTTTAAATTCGCCGCTAAGATAAAAAGAACTTTGGTTGCAAAAAGCATGACTTTCATTTTTCACATATATAATCATTAATTTAGTGACAAATATTTTAGTTGCTAACATAATTGATTGCCAGTTTGGTCACTGCACAAATTATTAGTATTAAAATTATTTCATCACTATTTTGACAACTAATTTACTTTAAATGTAATTTAATGACGACTCTTTATCATAGATTGGAACTTATTTATTTCGACCATTAAATAACATTTTTTTTTATTTTATATAAACGTAAAACGTATATACTTACTAAATAATCTATAATTTTGATGATTAAGCCTCTAACATATAACATGGAAAATTGCTTACAACATTGACTAATTGAATTCCTGACAACGGAAACTAGGAAACTCAAAATGTCATTGATATGTTTAGAAACTATGTTACATAATTCAAACCTAATACTTTTTTTGAATGCCATGTTTAAGCTTAACAGGTAGTTAATGACCTAAACAAAGGATACAATTTATTGTTTTTCAACATGAATAACAAGTAGATGACGGTGATAGAAAAATAAAGAGTTAATAAGTTACAACGAAACTTTGTTAACAAAAAAGGATTGGGATGAAAAAATATTGTTACCATTGTTACTAAATGTAAACACAAAAACTCTATATATTTATTTTGCATGCTTTCTTCTCAAACATCAAAGTTCTTTTCAATTCAAAGCCAAAATGTCTAGAATACGTTCATGTTTTGTCTTTATTCTCCTCCTTGTAGTCATCTATGTGTCGCATTGCAATGCATACCCTTTATCTACTTACAACAGATGGATCATGGATGAAGCGACAGGACAACGTGTCAAGTTGGTATGTGCCAATTGGGCTGGCCACCTTCAACCAATGATCCCTGAGGGTCTTGACAAAAGGGCCATGAAGGACATTGTTGGTGAACTTGTGAAGCACAAGTTCAACTGCGTACGTCTCACCTATGCAATCTACATGTGGACACGCTATGCCGATGAGAATGTGAATGCCACCTTTGCTTCGTTGGATGTACCCGAAGTGGTTGAAGGCATTGCCAAGAACAATCCTTCTGTGTTGTCCATGACACATGTTCAGGCCTTTGATGCTGTTGTTCATGAACTTGGAGTTCAGAACATGAAAGTCTTGCTTGATAACCATGTGAGTGAGCCAATGTGGTGTTGCGATGATGATGATGAGAATGGCTTCTTCCATGACAGACATTTCAATCCTCAGGAATGGGTGCATGGCCTTACTTTGGCAGCCAAACACTTCAGCGAAAATCATGTCGTATGTACTTTTCTTTTTCCTTTTTTTCGCTCAACTATGCTCTTTGATCTCTATTAATTTTTCTATTTTTTTAGTTTTAATCCCTGTAAAAAAGAAGTAGAAGTTTTATTCTTTACACGACCTGTTAGAACTTTATCTCTGTTAGAAAGTTTTCATACGTGTTGCCAAAGTTTTGCAGGTAACCTTTATATTTATAGACTAAAAGTTCACAGATTTTAGTATAGGGCTGAACTTAGAGATAATAGTTTGACTTTTTACCTTCTCTTTGGATAAAATTGAATACAAGATGACTTTGTTATTACTTTTGGTTTACTAACAGGTTGTAGCAATGAGTTTGAGGAATGAGTTGCATGGTCCTCGCCAAAATTTGAAGGATTGGTACAGGTACATGAGCCAAGGAGCAGTGGCTATTCACAAGACAAATCCAAATGTGCTTGTGCTTATCTCAGGTTTGAACTATGACACTGAGTTGCAGTTCTTAAGGAGAAAACCATTGAAGATAGACTTGGGTAAGAAAATGGTGTTTGAGACACATTTGTATTCATGGTCTGGAATTGGGACACTCAAATTGAAAGAGATATGGACAAAGCAACCATTGAATAGGATATGTGCCAACAACGTTAAAGCGATAGACTATAGAGCTGGATTCCTTACCACGGGCAAGAATGCAACTCCTTTGATTTTTACAGAGTTTGGGTTCAACGAGGAAGGTTCTTCAGTGGAAGACAACAGGTTCTTGACATGCCTCCAAACCTATCTTCTTGGAAAGGATTTGGACTGGGGATTTTGGGCTTTCCAGGGTACCTACTATATTAAGAAAGACCAGGTTCAAGTTGATGAGTCATTTGGTGTAATGGATGAAACATGGCATCACCTTAGATATCCCAACTTCACTGACAAGTTCCAGCTTTTGCAAAGGAAGAATCTCGGTAAGCTTTTTGAGTTAAACGAATAAGTTCAGTTATATCATGCACTCTTAGATTGACATCACTCATAAGATGGTTTTAAAATAACATAGTTATCATCAAATTTCAATAACTTATGATATCAGTTATCATTTTTTTTCAAACACATAATATCCTATCTTATTTCTAAGTTGTGTGCTCTTGATGCAGAACCTATCTCTAAGGACCCCATTGTAAATATCTTGTACCACCCACTATCTGGTCAATGTGCTCAAGTGAATGACAAGAATGAAGTTGAACTTGGAAGTTGTAAGACCAAAAACAGATGGGTTCGTGGAGAGAATGCGACTAAAATCCTTTTACATGGCACTAAGAAGTGCTTAACAGCAGCTGGTGAAGGGATTGCAGTTGTAGTTTCCGATTGTGAAGGGAATATCAGCTCTTGGAAATTTGTATCTCTGTCTAAACTTCACTTGGCAACTATGAATCAACACAAGGGACAACTTTGCTTGCAAAAGGATTCTAACTCATCCACCATTGTCACTTCAAAGTGTATTTGCGTAAAAGATGATTCTTTATGTCTTGATGACCCTCAAAGCCAGTGGTTCCAACTTGTTCAAACCAATGTGTAGCTTAGGTTATCTACCTTAAGAGTTTAAGATTAGTATTGCATAAACCTTTTTCAATTTTTATGTTGTTTTTATTATTTTCATTTTGCCTAGTTCAATTCAGCATTTACTAATGTGTTTGGGTAATATGTTTAGGATAATTAAGTTAAATCTCTAATAAAATAAGTATTTAATTTTCTTTAGCTGGATCAAGGTTATTTTACAAGTATTTTGTTTCCAAAATTGATACAATACTAATAGAGAATAAATATCTCATTACCTTTAAAAGGGAGTATCTAATCTCACAACGAAACATTTCATTTGCATCTTCCATGGCTTTGAGTACGACGAACATTTGACAAATAAAAATTACCTTATATTAAACCAAAACCAACTTGGCCACCTATTCTGAGTTGAAATGCTTGTTGTAGTGTTGCAAGCATTTTAAAAAATATTGAGATGAAAAAACTATTGAACTTAACTTAACTTGGAGAACATGTATTATGTTAAGAAAAAAACATAAGATTTTTTAGATGATTGAATTTAAACTTAGGAGGATTTAACTTTTATTTGTATTACCTAATATTAAAACTTCCTAAGTGAAATAATAAAATAAGGGAGTTGAATTTCGAAAAAGAAAAAGAATAATCTACCATCCTTTAGCTAAATGTGTTTTATCATTTTTTATATAAATAAATATAATGCTACGAGTTTGATATAGTAGATAATGAAGCTCCATGGATGATTTTGATGGTTGAATGAAGCTTCCTTGCAGCAAGGAGGAGGATGCACCGAAGATTGGAGAGGTAATGGCAGTGAAAGTGATTTGGAGAAGGTTCCTAAGAGTAAGGCCAACATAGGGAGGAGGGCTAGAGGAAAAATCTAAGAGAAGGCTCTAGCAATCTGCACTCTCAAAATGCAAGTCATGGAGTGATCTCGACATGTATTTTGCACTAATAATTCAAGAGTAAACTTACAAAGAGTGTGGAGGCTTGATTACATAGCCGAGTATATTGGCTAACCATACTAATTAGGCATGTGCACAATTATTCTAGATCTAGGTCTAGATATCCTTAATTGGTGGATCAAAGGACATGTGGCACGTAACACTTTACACATTGTAGATATAGTGCATGGTTTGACAGAAACTCGATCAAGATAAAGACAATAAATCAGACTAATCTTTAAATTCGCCGCTAAGATAAAAAGAACTTTGGTTGCAAAAAGCATGACTTTCATTTTTCACATATATAATCATTAATTTAGTGACAAATATTTTAGTTGCTAACATAATTGATTGCCAGTTTGGTCACTGCACAAATTATTAGTATTAAAATTATTTCATCACTATTTTGACAACTAATTTACTTTAAATGTAATTCATGTAACACTTAAAAAAGATTAAAAGAAGTATGAAAACAGTACATTTTAAAGATGAATTATTTTATATTAGATTGACAAGGTGGACTTCATGAAATTCAAAATACACATTATTATGTTTGGCAAACCGACTGACACATACAAGGTTTTTATTAAGGGCATGAACATGTAACAAAATTTTAAGCTGTAAAGAAATGTGTGGATTGTGAGGAGAAGAAAAGGTTGTGAACCAACAATATGTACGATTAAACCCTGTCGAATACTAAGGAAGATTGGTCTTCCTAGAAGAGGGCATAGGGTCAATAACATTGGTGGCATCAGGGATTATATGTTGCAACGCTCCAAAATCAGCAAACTAGTTTTAAGAGTGTTGTGCAGGAACAGGGATAGGTGTGGCATGAGTAACATATGCATGCAGTTTAGGCAATGGAATATGTGGCATAGGATGATGAGAATACGCCTATGGTCGATGAGGATGTGGTGAGAAACAGGTCCTTGTAAATTGATTTCCTTGAAAATGAGGTGGATAAAAGGAATAATTTTTTTATTAAGGTGGCGTAGGATGAAAAGTATATGACTAAACCACATACCAGAGCGCCCACCCCTGCGACCCCAACTGGATCTGCTACACTAATGATAACCACCCCCATGTAAAGGGGGATGGGGAAAATGCGGAGTAGATTGCGAGCTTATCTTTGTGACTTGAACAGTTGGGTTTGAAGCTATTTGTGAATGTGCGTGAGTGAGATTAAGAGAGACACTATCATTATCATGTTTGAATCTCTCAAGGCGTGCTTCTTAAGCAACAAGTAGTGACTATTTTGGTGAACGAGAATAGTTCAGGTGTTCTATGCATAAAAGAAAGAAAGGCTTTATACTCAACAGGAAAGGCTTCAAAGAGAACATCTATTTGTTCGTGCTTAGATACAAGATCACTAATTTAATTAAAAGAGTGAACGAGAGCCTTGATACGTAGAAGAAATTCATTGATAGAGTTATCACCTTTCTTCATGGTACGTAGTTTTGTACGCAACTAGCCTTTGTCTAAGAATTGAAGTGGGTATGCATTTTATCCCAAACTTGAAACGCATGGTTACAACTAAAGATACGCACTAAGAATAGGGTAGATAAAGAGGACTACAACCATGAAAGTAAAAGTTAATCTTGGGTCTCCCAAGTAGTATATTCTAGATTTTTAATCCCTAAATCATGATTAGAGAGGAATAGAAATTGGGAAGGGATGGAAGGATTGACAAGATATCGATGAAGTCGATGCGCTTTGATGAAGCTCAACTTGTTGCTTCCAGAGTAAAAAATTAGTATCAAATATTTTTTTGGATATAGCATACGAGAACATGACCGGAGTCGAAGACACCATTGGAGAAGGAGGGTTCGTGAGCTCAAAATTGATGCTCATAAATTAGGTTTCACGCTCTAGATACCATATTAGAATTAAATCTACTATAATAGATAAAGCAAAACAAGTAGTGAATATAAAAAAGTTATTCTTATTAATCATAGACGAAAGGCTCTCTAAATGTAAAGAACTTAGAAGAAAATGGATTATAATCCCTAGAAGTGAGTTGTCAAAGTTGTTATAACCGTATAACAAAATAAAAAATATAAAAAAAAACGAAATCTGAGTCAAAACAAATTGTAAAATATAAACCTATATACACTAATACGACAAACAAGACTTTGGTCTTTAGCTAGTTGAATTCAAATATTATCATCACTCTTCTATTACATAGTTGCAATTATGTTTTGTATTATTTTGTTCTTTTGAAGTAGGTGTCTCATTTGTGTTTTAAGATTGCTAATTATTGTTGAGGGATTTGTCTCATTATTGGATGAAAAAGAGATTATATTATGATTTCTAGTAAGAATCATAAATCCAAAGAAGCGTGAATAAATTTTGTCCAAATCTCATGAGCTCCAAATGTTTTTATTAAGTAATGGAGAGTCTTAAGATGAGTTGTGGAGAGAAAAACAATCCTTGTTAAACTGTAAACTCTTTAAGAATGAACTTCAACACAGATACCAAATGAAAAATTACTCAAAATACATTTTTAACACTTTATTTACTAAGAACATTAAACAATAATAATATTGAAAAAAAGAGATAAATAATTAATACTTTATTTAGATAATGCATGTATTTATTTTATACATTGAGCTAAGTGCCATAAGATACTTCTCATATATAAATATTAGATCCGATTTCAATATCTATTATAAGAGCGTTCTTTACTTTCGGAAAGTTAAGGAGGAAGTAGATAAAAACTTCAACCAAACAAAATCAATCAATAAACAATCTTTATAAATAATGTTAATATTCCAAAATGGTGGGACATATGAGGTAGTCCGAAATATTTCTTTTCAAGTTCAGACATGTTAAACTGATTTTTTGTATTGTGCCCTGCACTTTACTTTCGTTGTGTATTCCTAATAATACTTTTAACGATAGTGTAATGATAACCAGAGACAAAAAATAAAAGGTAAAGCTGAAGTTTGACTTTTATAAGGATTAAAATAAAACTTAAAAAATAACATTTTCTATAGCAAACAAAATTTTGAAAATCTTCTAAGCACTGCTTTCCTAAAAAGACAGATAGCAAATGCCAGATGAAACCTTTATGTGACAGCCTCATGGAATATCCAATGTACAATCCCACTTCGCACAGGTCGACATGTGCAGCTCCAGGCATTTAAATATTATAATTTAGTTTTAATACTAATATTGTTGACATAAAATAAGCCATGAACTAAAAGTACACAATTTACCCAAATTTAGAAACTTTACAGGCACTAAGAACTTTTCCTTTTTACTGTACTCATTAAAATATCTTTTATGTAATGACATCAACCATCTCCCTTTTTAATAATAAAGATTAAATATAAATCATCCAATATTAGAAAAACTTTATAAATACGGCATGAACATTTGAATAAAGATCAAACGGGGAAATAATTTAAGACGAAAACAAAAAAACCTACTTTATAAAGATTAGAAAGCTAGTTAAGCCCACAAAAAGAACTAGCACATTATCATATCCTCTAAATCCTATCGAGTCATTATACGAACTGTAATACAGTGAAAATATAGGAGCTGAGACTGGAAGAGAACTAGTACAGCTAAAATTGAACGCTCAATGTTTACAAATGATATGGCCCCTCATCTAAAATTGAATGTGATATTCTCAATAGCCATAATTGGTGCCATAAACGGGTCCATAATCTGCTGAAGGTACATGGCCTGCATGAGCAGCAGCGCTTGAGGGCGGAGATGCGTACACAGGAGCACTGGTAGGATAGGAATTGTAACCTTGGTTCATTGATCCCCCCATATGTTCCTGAGTTGCACTAGCAGCTTCAGCCATGAAATTCTGCATCAGAAAAAAGCAACCATAATAATGACAACAAAAACACTCGTAACTAACAACGACCATCCACTCCTTGCCCCCAACAATGTTTAAACTTCTTAAGATAAAGCATTCATTAACTCCATGTTCATTGAAAAAAATAATTAACAGGACAATCATAATTACAATCTATTCTATCCTGCGCAGCATTAACAATATTCTTTTAAGCCTAACTACAGCAGTTATCATTCAAACCTCATGACAAACACTAGACATCAACAAATACTTGGATGTCAACTACATTTCCTCTCCTCGTGGGACACTTTCTTTATACCATTCACTTATAATCTTATGTAAAAGAATGAATATTGAAAACATAAACTTTAAGTTAACCCCAACATACTTGTATTTGAAATTAATATACCCACGCGAATTAACTAGTTTGGAAGCTAGTAATGCGTACAAGAAAAGACATACCAAACAAATTTAACCATTCCCACTTCCAATTACCAAAAAAAAAACCAGCTAGTCTATCAAACAATGCCAAAAGCCTTTAAAACAAAATACCTGCACTAGCTGTTGGGCAGCCTGTATTTGTGAAGCAGTACCACTTATCTCAACAGTCATCTCTCCGGGCACACCCCTGGTCTCCTGAATTGTAATACTTGCTCCACTGGCACGACGGATGTAGCTGATGTTTGTCCCTGATGCTCCAATAACAGCATCAGCATAGGACAGAGGAATTTGCATGTGCTGCGTGACCTACATAGTACAAAAGAAATCATATAAACCACAAAAAAAAAAATGTTTTAAAATCAATGTTTCTCTCTCTGAAATAGTCAAGCTTGGCAAAAAGGATACCTTAGTCACAACAGATTGCTGCGGTTGCACACTGGATGAATGAATTCCCATAGAAGTATCTCTTCCGTAGGCAGGTGCAGGACCCTGATGAAGGTGCTTGTCCATGGGAGGCAGGTCAGCAGGTGGGTAGTAATTATCATAGTTATGCGAAGGGGGCATATACTGAGGATTGGGTGGGAAAGCAGGTCCACCACCACTAACAGGTCCAGGAGCTGGAAAACCTTGAGGAGGACCCCAAGGTTGGTGTGGTGGACCATGTGGCACATTCTGGTTTGCCCGAACATCTGGCCTTTGCATCTGAAGTTTTGGGGGAAGAAAATAAAAATTATCCACAAAACGAATGGTATAAAATCGAAAAGTTCCCTTAAATTCAAAGCACATGAAAATAAAGTGATGACACTTGGAAAACATTGAAACTCCTTCTCAAACTACATAGACAACTAATGATAAAAAAACAGGAATACATATACAATTTACAGGAAGCCTAGTCTAACGCTTTCCATCCAACCCTATGACTAACCTATCACAATCAATTATCCTCAACAATAACCCAAGCTTGAAAACAACATTCTGTATATAGCTTAGAGTGTTCAAATCAGACTTAATTATCATGACATGATTAAACTCGTGAGATAAATTCTCAATTTACATTCTTAATTTGGTAATTGGCACCTTTCAATTTTGAATAAAAAACTGAAAGTAAAATGAACTCACCTGTGTTTCAAATACACCAACTATGCTGCGGTCAACCAAGAATTTACGTAGATGAACTGCAACAAGTTCAACTGCCTTGTGAACCCCAGAGGATTCTCCTTGTATTTCAACAACACTGTCGTCTCGCAAAGCAAATACTGGGAGGTGTTCTGTTGTATATAATATATGATTCAGGTACCATAATTGTTAACTTGGATATCATAAATATATGTTTACTAAAATATTAGTTCATTACTTGACAACACATCCAACTTTTCACATACATAACAAGACTAGCAGAACAAAACTAAAGCCAACCTACTAAGCATAGATCTAGTGGTACTGATAACATATGTAGGAAACTTGGGGAAATATTGATAAGGAAAATGTGTTCATTGACAAACAAAAGTAACACTTCCTAATATAATTTACAGTGCTTGAAGGCGCACCTGAACCAAGAACACGTATATTACAACCCGTGGAATCTTGAAAGGATTTTATAGTGGCTCCCTGTTTCCCAATCAAGCTCCCTGCTTGAGTATCTGCCACTAGAAGCCTTGTAACAACTGTGCGTCCTGCACCTGATGCACCACCATCAGCAGATTGAGGCTCTACATTGACAACCTGTTTATGAACCCTTAACAAACCATCCACAGCAGGTGGGATGGTGCGATCCGGCTCTTCTTTTGCAGAAACCATTACCTTTAAAAAGCGTAAAAGGAGAATTGAGAAAGGAACACAACATAAGCAGCTAAATTTTAAATTTTAAAGCAAGCTAATTTTATATACTTGACCCATGGCTAATTCATCACCTCGGTGCAAAAATACATATCAATATTGCATAACTAGCAAAAAAAGAAAAAACAAATATGCTAGCTGTTAACCTTATTTTCATTTCTAACAATCGGTGTCTTTGTTTCCACAAATAAGCAACTCTACTAAACTAAATTTTCTTTAACATTATTTATATTTCTTAGGAAGAATGCATCATCCCTTAATCCAAAAATTAGCATAAACACTGTATTTAATAATTGTAAATCTTAAGAGGAATTTGATAATGATATGAAGTAATTAAATGGACCAAGACATATTTCAGTTTTATTAATTAGATATATTTCAGATTTACAATTTTTCCATATAGTTTCAGATCTACACATTAGATATATTTCAAATTTCATAAGCTTTTTTAATTCTTATTTTAGTAACTTAAGAATGTTCCGAGGAAAGTGTTTCAGGGAGTGTGGCAAGACACCAATCGACCAAGTTCTGAAGTTACCAGGAAGTGAACGCTTCTTTCCACCAAAATCTGCACAGACTATTTGATTCTTAAGTCAAAAACAGTTTCAGCAGTTGTAAATGCTCATGAGCGTTTCCTTCAACTTGAACTTTGGCACTTCAATTGATGTCACTTTAGTCATTCATATTAGCTGACCACCTGCACACACCCATTTGGTCATCGTGACAAAAGACATCTCTTTTTATATATTAATTTTGATTATTTATTATTTATTGGGTTCAACTAGATTATTTTTATTATTTGCTTTCACTCCTTCTTAATGGTTTGTTTTATTTTTATAAAATAATTTCTTAGCAATAATATTCATTTGTTATCATGACTCGAATCTAGTATGTAACTTCGTTTTATCAAAATATGTTTTCTACATCAAGGTACTAATAAGATACTAACAAATATAGGACTCTGATTCATAATGATCGAGCAAAGAATTCATACGGTACTATAACACTGCAGCAGAGCATCAGAGCAGCTGGTGGCCACAAGAAACTCATAGTACACCACTTTTGCGTGAAACAATAGTGGCCATGTTCCATATGATGGCAGGATCCACCCTTTCTGGTACAATCAACCACTTTTCCAGCCCATTCATTTTCTCGTCAAGTTCACCTCCAATCTCTGTTTTGCAATTCAAGAAACACTTAACTGCTGCAACTTAACTACAACATATATTAACATTTTGCATAATCAACCCCTTTTCTGCAATGCCCATTCATTTTCTTGCCAAGTTCACCTCCATTCTCTTTTGCAATTCAAAAAACACTTAACTGCTGCAACTTAACTAAGACATATATGACTACCACTGTTTATTCGTGTAGTGTATTATTCATAGTACATCAAATTCCACTATCTTTTTTGTCATGGCCCTCTGTTTTTCTATAAACTCCATCATCTTCCTAATTTTCATTTAATTTCGTGTAGTTTCATTTCTCACAATGTTATAGCTCAAATTAATGAACAATGTGCGTTAGACTAACTTTTTGCTTAAGAATTAAGAATATATCATTATTTTAGATAATACTTTATATTTAAGCATTTGTATATATTCTATACTATAAATTATGCATCAGTTATCCTGAATCTATAGTTCAGCAAAAGTAACCAATCCCCTACCCACTATAGCAACTTTGATGTAGGTCATGTAAGGCATTCCGTATTGTTAACTATGCACATATTCAATAAGACAATGGATCAATGAAGAAAAGGGAAGATCATAAAGCTTAACTGTAGGGAGGGTGTTGCAGGAAAACCATAAAATAAATCCATTCAAATAATTCTAATAAGCCTATAGATAGATAGGAAAAATACATAATGTGCTTGAAACAGTTAAAATCCAACATCATCAATCACTGCATGAATAACAAGAAACTGAAAAATATACACTCACAGCTCTTTCTGCAGTTCCAGGGGGGCCATCAAGAATTTTTATACGAGCCTTAGTCTCTTCAGTAATTTTCCTAATAAACTCGCCTTTACGACCAATAATACTGCCAACCTTTTGCACGGGAACCAACATCCTGAAAACATTTTCCCCAGGCCACCCTGGCCATTTTTTTACTTCACCCACTTTCAACTCCTCCTGAGATTCCTGTTTCTCCTCAGAGACAAAATTCTCAGGCATATCTCCTTCAACATGCTGTTCCTCAGCATGTTCTTGCGGAGGAAAATCAGGGTTTTCAGGCAAACCTTCTCCATCATTCCCATCAAAATTATTTTCAGGAACATCAGCATCCACGGCCAAATTGGCCTCATCGTGTTCATCAGGCTGCAATTGCTGAAACCCTGAGTCATCAATCACATTTCCTCCATCATGTTCCTCAGAATGATTTTGAGGAAACTCAGGGTTCTCGGGCACATAGCCAGCATCTTGTCCGTCATAAACTTCTCCAGACATCCCAGCAACTACGAAACCAAACACATGAAACAACAACTCATCAGTATCCTTTTCAACAGAACACAAAAATCAAATTAATTAAATGACACAAAAATAAAACGAGGGCAAAGAATACATCAATTGTTCCATCTACACACACTCATCAAGAAGAGGACTAGTTAACAACAAGAATCACCGTTTGAAATCCACAAAACCCTAAAATCAAACTCCGTAACTTCCAATGCCCTAAAACAAGACCCTGCATCAGCTGAATAAAAGAAAAACCCAAATCGACACAAAAATAATCAAATCCACCGTTCATCCACACCAGAAAGAAGTGCAGAATAACAACTTAACCGAACAAGACGAAGAGCACAAGCTCAGATACGAAAGCAAAGAGACAGAATGCAGTTATTCAACCCTAACGAACAGTGAAAACTGTAGAACTCGCATTTGAATATTCTTAGCGAACGAAAAATAAATAAATTGCAAAGTGAAAACAAAGGATAATGTGGAAACCCTCACGCGAGTAGAGCGGAGTTAGAGAACTTACTTTGATTCTCGAAGCTTCGGATAACGGAGAGAAAATAACAACGGTGGCGTTTGGATATGAAGAGAACGGTGCTGTGCAGAATTTAGGTTTTCGTAAAGGATGAGAGACGGAGACACCTCCACATCTTATTTTATTTGCTTTCCTCGCCTTTAACCTACTCGTATTCACAACTTTGGCGGTTCTTTTATTTTTATGTTTTATTAGTATTGATGTTTGAATTTTTAAAAATAATGCAAAAAAATTAAGTGTAAATAAAATAATTTGCTTTAAACCTTTATTTATTTAACTAATTGTTGATAAAATAAATAAATATATATATATATATATATATATACTAATGTGTGCATAATTTTTATAAAATCCTCTTTTTCTGCCCTAAAATTTGAAGGGGCCTAGCCTTATTTGTTGGGCCTAAGAACTGGCTCATAGGGTGTCCAAAGCCCATAAGACAGCCTAACCCTCTCAATTTTTCCATTCTTGCAAAAACAGTACCTTCCTCTCTCCTTTGTTCCTATCAACAGAAGTTCTGTTAGAGTTTGGTTCCCTCTTGTTCGTGCTAGCTCAAAAGCTCACCTCGTCTCACGTAAGTTGATCCTTGAATCGTACTCCCTCCTTTCTAAGTTTGTTTTTGGGGTTTCTGTTAGGGTTCACCGTAGTAACCCTGTTATTCTTTCTATGCCGCTGTTTGAGTTCGTAACCTTGCTCTTGGAGCTGCTGGATTCATCGGCTTAAGGTCATAGTCTGTTATTAGCCTCTTTCCAAGTAAGGGAAGCTAGGGCTTTATTGTTTTAAGTTTTCGATGCCTGTTTGGTTGATTTTATGTACTGAAAGGTTGATATATGTTATTGGTTGTGTGACAATGCATGGATTATACTGCTATAATGATGTGGATCTGTTTCTGCGCGAGAGAGAGTGGTGAGCTCTGCTGAACTCGGCTAGGCGAGTGGGTTGGTTGCTCAAAACGAAAGCTCTCGCCTGAGCGAGAACAGCAACAGCTCACTCCCATCTTTGTTTCGAGAGCTCGCCTAAGCTAAGGTCACTCGCCTGAGCGAGAGTATTCTCGCCTGAGCGAGTTGGGCTAGCTTGAGTGAGACCTCGACGTGCTCCCTATTGCAGTCTCGCCCAGGCGAGAGCAGGTAGCATGAGCGATGGGTTCCTCTTGCCTGAGCGAGGTCTCTTTAGCTTGAGCGAGATTTGGGCATTTCTAAGTGTATATATATATATATATATATATATATATATATATGTATGTATGTATGTCTCACATGATTGGCTGATGTACGCTTAAGACAGTTTAAGCCATGATGTTATATGTATTGTATATGGTATATTGGGACTGTAAGTTGATGTGTTTAGCATGGGCATGGTGTGATATATGCTTGATTGGTTTGGTAAATATATATACATATTGGCTTGAGATTGATGTGTATGAGAACTCTAAGAGTGGTCAGTGAAACATGGGTAAAGTGTGGGTAGGACGTAATCCCATGACCTTCGTAAGGAGTGTTCATGGTGGTGCCTCATCTAATGGACGTAATTCCACAAGGGTACGTGGTGGTGCCTCAAGGCCAGGACATAATTCCACGAGAGTACGTGGTGGTGCCTCAAGGCCAGGACATAATTCCACGAGATTACGTGGTGGTGCCTCAAGGTCAGGACATAATTCCACGAAGGCCTCGTGGTGGTGCCTCATGTAAGGATGTAATTCCGCGAAGGCCTCGTGGTGATGCCTCACTGCTAGGACGTAATTCCACAGTTTGGTGGTGGTACCTCATCGTATGTATCCGGATAGTCAAGTCTTGGTGTCTTATGTAGTTTGGTACTTCTTGTGTGAATGTACGTTAATTATGCTTGACTCTGAACTCGTGTGTTGAGTGTTATGATATAAGAATCATTTTTGCACTAGCTTACCCTTTTGCTTGTTTATATGATTGTGTGTGGTTTACTCCTTTGCGATGATCATCGATTCTATTGATGTGAGCAGATATGAGAACCCCTGGCAGTGGTAATGATAATAAAGATGTTGCAGCTTGATGGATGGGACGGGTATTGGGCCCACTATGGGGCCCATCGCTAAAGGATTTTATTAGTTATGATTCTCTTGTCCGTACAAGACCTAGTATAATTAATTTTCACCTGTGTATTTTGTTTTGGGCCGTGTAGGACCTCTTTTTATGTAAAATGGGTATGTTTGATGTCCTGTGTACCTTCATACTTCAAACTCTATAGTCTTTGAATATTCATGTATGTGACGTATTATTAATCTGAGGTTATCCAGTTTTTGGGATGTTACAATTTTACTTTCTAAAATAAGTCGTTCACTACAGGAAACACATTTCCATAAGTTAAGAGAACTATTTTTTAATTTAGTGGAAGAAATAACTGAAAATTATATAAAATTTTAACGAGTTAAACTATTGAATTTTAGACTATTACCCACTCTTTTAAACTAGACAAGTTATTATTTAAGTCAAATCAAACTAAATAGTCTTTTTAAATATTAAAATATTACGAAATATATATATATATATATATATATATATATATATATATATATTATAAGAGTAAAATCTTGTATTATGATATGGATGAAGTTTTGCTATGTACATTGTACATATATTATCCATTCTTTTAAACAAGATATACAGTATAAGAGTAAAATTTTGTGTATGATATGCATGAAGTTTTGGTATGTATACATTATTCGTTTTAAAAGAAAAAAATTATATATATATATATATATA
>Ga0209589_1004843_pt1:0-12500 | contig 23078 bp, 13 predicted proteins | sample CowpeawhiteBW_FD_187525 | JGI IMG/M metagenome (GOLD analysis project Ga0209589, IMG submission 187525) | Root nodule microbial communities of legume samples collected from California USA - Cow pea white BW (SPAdes) (version 2) | ecosystem: Host-associated > Plants > Roots > Nodule...
TGGTGTGATGCTTGTGTGATTCAAGAGTCTTGTGTGTGTTTTTTGCTTATTTTGAAAGTGTAAAGAGTGGAAACTTTGTAAATCTTTTGAAATAGTGCAAAGTCAGGCTCAAGTTGCCTTGACAAACTGGATGTAGCTCAGGTTTGAGTGAACTAGTATAAAAATCTTATCCAATCTTTTCTCTAACCCTTCTCTCTTTTATAATCATTTAAAGTTTAAAGAACTTTAGTTTAAATCATCTGTTTCATATTCTTGAGTGTTTTGATGGCATCTACAACATTGAGCGTGTTTGCATAATCAATTAGAACCTATCTTGATCATTCTTGTACATTGTTCTTGGTTCAAATCTCAAATCTGCATTTCTGCATTTTTTGCAGTATTTCAGTCGACTATTTTTCTATTTCAATCGGTTGATTATACTAGTACATAATCTGTCTAGTAAAATCAATCGATTAACTCTATTTTTGACCGATTGAAAGTATACTAACCAATGGTTTTTTTGATGAAGGATCGTCTCGGATTTGGGCTGTAATTCGTCTAGAACGAAAATAGGGTGAACCCTAAAACGAAAAGGGGGAAAATGGAGGACGTCAATTAGGGATTTTTGCAGAGTGAGAGGAAATCACGCCACTTGGAGGAGGTTCCAAGATAAGTGAGGAAGATCCGCCACTTTGAATCGGAGATTCAAAGATAAGGATCGGTGGTTTTGAGGAGAACCTCGAGACTTGAGAGAAAACTCAAATTTTCATATAACTCAAATCTGAATACAAAAGTGTGTCACAATGGCTTATATACTATGGGATGAAACACCAAAAGTCCCAACACAACTAAAGTTCTGATAAAGCCCAAGCAATTACAAAAATTATAAAAGAGTTCTTGTTCTACAATCTGAAGCTAATCCGAGATCTCTTTTAAGGTCTTGGACATGATTCCATCAATTGCTCTAAAATCCTTGTGACAATCCTGAACCACGCCTCTATCATTGCCTCCGGGTTGGGGAAAATTCGACCTCTAATTTTTGCACTTTATTACCTACAACCAACACACAAACATAAGTGTTGAAAGCACACAAAACTAGAATAGTCTAAAGATAGAAATAAAATTATATAAATAAATGAGATTGGAATCATGGAAGAGGCAAATCTCTTATTATTAAGGTGCTTGGAGATTGTCCTCCAGGATCACAGATAAACCTGCAAAACACATCAAAGAGTTTCAACACAACTATACCATCCATAGTGAAATAAAAAGGAAAACAACCCCTAGTAATTAGAACAGAAAAAGAGTGTCCCTGAAATCCGTTAGGATTTTCATGATAGAACAAACAGACAAGCAGGTGGTTAAAGTCAGGTTCATGTTTTGCCCATGTTGTTGCTGCCTTTTCTATCAAATTTTTTTCACCCCATTGCTTATGCCATTGCACCTTAATGTTTAAATCTTCCCTAGGCATTAAGACAAAAAGAGAGGGGTTAGTTAGTGTTCCTAGTGAAAATGAAAAATCATGATGTGAATGGGAACTCAATATTCCCTTTTCATATGGTCCTGCCTACTTCATTCATGGTTGGGTTGTGTCCCTCTTTTTGAAAAGGATGCTTCCCCAGATATCGTCTCATTGGAACGGGTTAACACTGTTGAGTGTGTTTGCCATGATCAAAGAAGGGCAGAATAAGGGTTCTTCTATATGTATATGTTCCATTTTTCGTAATTACATATGTGGATCCCTTTTGACAATTTTCCAATAGGGTTTTAACAGCTACTAAATGTCATGCCTACCCAATTAAATCCCAATAGCTAGGGATATTTGTAGGCATTTCGAGTGTTTTGTCAGTCGCTATATCTCCAGCCTTCTCATGAATGCTTTATTATTTTTTATGATACTCATCCAATAAAACCAATTACTCGGTTGTCTTTTGTGAGCTGGCTAGGCATAAGTATGTTGGATGCTTTCTCACAATCTTTCAAACATTTCAAGGACAATTTCTTTAATGTTGTTGTAAAGGAACCAGGACGTTCATATTTTTATAATGAGGATAGGAGTACCAAGTTCCCATTTAGGTTGACGGATAATCCTCGGTGATTTAAGGGTATGAAGAAGGGGAGTTATCAGCGGTCGACAAAGAAGTAGTAGAAATTCTAGGAAGGTTTAGCAATAAGTTGCCCATTAAGGGCTTAGTTAGAGTTTATTTATCGGTGCATCCGGTTGTTGATTTGGAAGGTATCATATTTTATTTCTTCTACTCTGTTTTGTATGAGAGAGATAACCACACATGTTTATTTTGTAGGTCATACGGCTTACTTGGGGAAGAAAAACTTGAATTTGTTTGGGACCTTACGCAAGGAACAAGCTGAGAAGTCCAAAAATGCGGGGAATACTGAAGTTCCCAACCTATAAGAGCCATTAGTAGAGGTTTAGGTTCATGGGGGATCGAGGAGGAAGGCGTCGATTCCCATTCAGAAAGGCATTGGGAACGACATGAAGAGGGTTAGGGCTAAACTACTAGGGTCAAGATCAAAATCTAGGATAAAAAAGCCTGAGGTTGCTTAATAGAGTTGCCAGAGACATTCGTTTGGCGTGATATTGACATCAACCTAGCAAAGGCTATTATATCCTCCATAGATAATATGAGGCCTAATGCCGTGATAAAGTCCATGCTGGAGTTTAATAGTAAGACCTTAATCTTAGGTCGAATGGTAGGTAGCCTCCTTTAGTGGGATATAAAGGAAGGGAGAAGAGCAAAAATAGAAGAAGTCCAAGAAGAGTTGAAAAATTTAAAGGCCAAGTACGAGGAGGAGAGGGTGGCTTGGAAAAAGGAAAAGGAGGAATGGGCAGGTGAAAGGAAACAGTTAGGTACGTGGAAAGTTAGGTGTTTGTATTCAGATAAGAAAATGAAAGAAAAGATCAAAGATTTGTAGGAGGATAATAAGGAGTTGAAGGAAAAATATGTCGATATTGAGAATGAGTTAGAGGACTTGAAGAAATATATAATCCAAGAGCATATTAATGGTTTTAATATGGGTTTACGACATGCAGCTTTCTTTTGTAAGGAAGTGGACGCTTCTCATCCCAATTATGATATCAATAAAGATATCGTTGATGGACGCTTAGTGGATGAAGAGGAGATGAGCGCGGAGCAATCAGTGGAGGAGCCTGAAGGTGAAATGTTGATCCTGTGGATGAGAAGATGGACGAAATGCAAGATGATGTAAATGTTGCCACCAACTGATTTTACTTTTTCAATTATGCTAAAGTTTGTAATAATTTTGACCTTTTGTTACTTATGAACATCTATGCCTGTTTAAATTTTCTGCTAATGTGATATATGATGTCGTTTTCTTTACATCGCGTTTGACCGTTTACTTTTGTTTTATGTTTTGCGTTAGTTTTGGATATATAGTCGTGCAAGTTTTGAAGTAAATGCTAAAAATATATTTGCTCTCAACTGCTTCTCAAAATAGGAGGCGGGGACCGCCAATATTAGTATATGGTAGTGTTTGAGCGGATATTTAAATGAAGTGTTCACCCAAGACCGTTTTCATAAGAAAGTAGCAGGGAACTAGTATTGGAAAGAGTATTAAATGAAATGTTTGACCAGGACTGCCCATCTAAGTAGGTGGTAGGGAACTAAAATTTGATGGGATATATGAACAAAACCCAGATTTTATTGAATGTTTTAGGTGCCTCGTTAAAACTCCCTGGCCAAAGCCCTCCTTAGGGAAAAAGTGTTGCGTGAGGAACAAGAGTACACGAAGGGTTAGAAATTGTTAAGCTCTTTTACAATATGACTTTTAATTGAAATAAAATTTAAGGTGTGATACATTCCACGTATTTGGTAACGAAGCTCCTGACAATTGCTCCAACCTGTAAGCGCCTCCGCCTACATCTTGCCGTATCCTGTATGGTCCATCCCAGTTTGCTAAAAACTTCCCATCTTTTTTCCTAACATTACTCGCCATTCTCCATACCAGATTGCCATTTAAAAATGCTCGTGGTTGAATTTTGGAGTTGTACTTTCTTGCTGCTCTCTGTTTGGCTACTATGTTCCTGATTTTTGCCCTTTCTCATAACTATGTTCCTGCCTTCTTAGAGAGGGTTCCCCAATTTCCACTGGTATCATAACTTCTTTGCCCTATATGAGGCTGAAAGGTGATTCGTTGATGGCGGATTGTGGGGTACATCTATATCCCCATAGCACCTTAGACAATTCTTCAGGCCACTTTCCTTTTGACCAATCTAGTCTTTTTCGTAGCTCAACTAGTATAACTTTGTTGGCGGCCTCTACTTGCTTGTTGGTTTGTGGGTGTTCCATAGAGTTAGTGATATTCTTTATTCCTATGCCAGTATAAAATTTTGCCAACTCTTTATCTATAAATTGTTGCCCGTTGTCAGTGATGATAGTGTGCGCAACTTCGTACTGGCATATTATATCTTTCCAAATGAATTGCTGGACTTGTTATGCTGTAATGGTAGATAACGACTTGGCATGCTTATGTCCATGCTTATACAACTCTTTTTCAATCAGCACGTAGCAGGCTGCCATGGACAACCATCCTTTGTCTCTTGAACTGCGAGGGTTGTCGGTTTTCAAGTAATGATTATAGGGCGTCATCTAGTTGTTGTCCTGGTCATGTATATTCATGCAGGTTTTTTTCGTTGAGGATGCAGTTAGTGTTTGTTGCAGCAGGGACTTGATAGAGCGTGTACTCGCGTGTTGTCTCCTCTTGGTACGTGTTGTCTCCTCATCGAAGTTAGAGTTGATAAGGTTGCAGACTAAATGATAGTAGTGGAGGAATATTGGGTATTTGATTTGAAATTCATCGCAGAGATGTCCAACTGTTAGCTTGGAGTCGGTTTTGCATGTTAATCTACATACTCGTACCTCTCGTGCTAGCAAAAGTCCGACTCAGATGGCTTCGTACTCGGCTTGGATATTAGAAGTCTTGAAGGTGAAATGTAAAGACTTCTCGATGAGTATCTAGTTGGAGCCTTCTAGGACGATCCTCACTCCTTCTCCTTTTTGGTTAGAGGAATCATCAACATATAAGGTCCATTGGTCCTCTTCTAGCACTTGTTGGAGGTCGTTGACGAAGTCCAAGAGGCATTGGGCTTTGATTGGTCCGTGTGGTTCATAGCGGATGTTGAATTCTGATAATTCGATGACCTAAGACGACATCCATCTTGCTAGGTCAGGCTTCTGGAGGATTCTTTGGATAGGGTAGTCGGTTTTTACAATGACTTGATGATTCTTGAAATAAGGTCGAAGCCTTCTTACTGCTTTGACTAAGGATAAGGCCAACTTTTCTACCATTTGATACCTAGTTTCTAGGTCTTGTAATGATCAGTTGACAAAGTATATTGGATATTAGATGCCGGTTGATTCTTATACCAGAGCGGCATTGATGATGTATTATGTGGTCGTTATGTATACCAGTATTGGGAGGTCGATGTTTGTTTTACGTAGAACTAGAGGGGATGCCAAGATTCTTTTTAGGTTATGAAATATATGTTCACATTCTTCACTCTAGGAGAACTTAGCAGACTTTTTCAGAACTTACCAATTTGAGCAGGAATCTGGATATGGTTGTGAGGCGACTTATCATTTGTTGTACCTCTTTCGTGATTGTTGGACTTCATATTTCCATTATGGCCCTGCATTTCTCAGGATTTGCTTCGATCCCTTGCTACGTAAGCATGAAGCTCAAGAATTTTCCACCATCGACCCCAAATACACACTTTTCTGGGTTGAGTATAATGTTGTGCTTTTGTAACACCGAAAACACTTCGACTAGATCCTTGGAGTGTTGCAAGTGGTTGGGTGATTTTACAACAATGTCATCTACATATACTTTGACACATCTACCCATTAGGTGGCAGAAAACCTTATCCATTAACCTTTGATAGGTAACACCTGCATTTTTTAGGCCAAATGGCATTACCTTGGGTAAGTAATTTGCATCTTCGGTTATGAAGGAAATTTTGATCATATTAGATGGGGCGATGGGTATTTGGTTATACCTTAAGTAGGCATCAAGGAAACTTAGTACACGGTTTCTAGCTACTCCGTCTACTAGACAATCAATGCTGGCTAAGGGGTAGGCCTCTTTGGAGCAACCTTTATTTAGGTCGGTATAATCAACACACATTCGCCATTTTTTGTTGCATTTCTTCACAAGGACAACATTGGCTAACCAAGTTGTGTAATGGGCCTCGGTAATGAATCTGGCCTCTAGGAGCTTTTCTTCTTCTTATTTAGCTGTCAGCCTTCTCTCCTCTCCTAATTTCCTCTTTTTTTGGGAGATGTATCTTGGCTCCCTGAAAACTGATAGTTTGTGGACTACTATTTGGGGGTCAACGCCTGGTAAGTCCACCACAAACTAGGCGAATAGGTATGCGTTACTCTTTAGTGTTGCTTAAACTAATGCTTGGTCGTTGGAGCTCATTTCTACACCTAGTTTGAGAGCTTTCCCAAGCGACATTTCTAGGCCGTTGGTTTCTTCCACTGGTTCAATCCGCGAGTCGCATCCTCTTCTTGGATCCAGATCTTTCCTGGTTAAGGTGATGCTTGCTCCCGACTGTCGTTCAATATTGTTGGCAGTGAGGGTTGGCTCTTTTGGCCGTAAACTAGCAATATAATATTCACGTGTAAGTTGTTAGTCGTTGTGGATGGTAATGATGTCACCAGATGAGGACGAGAATTTCATAGCTAGGTGAGGTGTCGAAACTATCGCTCCTAAGGTGTTTAGGGAAGGTCTTCCTAAGAGAACGTTGAAGGACGTGTGTGCTTCCTCTACTAGGAATCAAATGGGGATGGTTTTGGCCTGATGTCCCTCGCAGAATACTGCATGTAGATCAATGTATCCGCGCATACACACTTTTTCACCTAAAAATCCATAAATGGGCTCATCGTAAGGTGTAGCTTTTGGTAGGTTGCCCAATATAAAATGTCCACTAAGTATCCTTGATCTACTAATACTTTTTTTACTACGAAGTTTTCGAGTTCTATGGTTACAACCATGGGGTCATCCTACTCCTGGTCTACGCCTTGCAAGTCTACGTCGGTAAATGTTATGGACGACATTCTACGACGTCTATGTGAGCGAGTTACGATGTTGACAAACTAAATACTTCTAAGGTGTCTTTTTCTAATGGATGAGGTTGATCGTCGTCCTGAGAAATCGCTAGATATGGTGTTGATAATGTCGCCTAGTGGAGGGTGGATCAGCGAGGTTGATGTCGATTTGTGTTGTAGGGTGGTTTCTTCGGTCACTTCCTCGGTGGCGATGGTCGTGTTGGTGACCATGGTCTGAGTCATGGTTGCCTACTGGTCTAGAGCTGCTTTCCCCTTCTGATCGATGTCATATCCGATCAAATAAAACAGATTAAATGTTAGATGCTTGAAAGTTGAACCAAGTTGTCTCCAATGACCAATATTTTCATCCACAACTTAATTTCCAGAATTAAACACAAAACCAAAAAGGGGGGATTTGATAGATTCGCAGAAAACCTAATTTGCAATGCAGAGAAATTTAAAAATTGTTTAAAAACGCAATGATTCCTTGATTCAATTGAAAGTCCACCAATCACAGATTATCAAATTACTTGTTCTATTCGATTTTGTTCTCATGAACCTTAAGTAATCAACTAACCGAAAATTACCATGGATTCATTATGTCATTAAGCACAACAAATTTCAAGCATCTAACACCCACAAATTTAAGCAAGTTGTGACAGAACCAATAAGCATTAAGCATGAATACGAGCCATTAATGTGCACAAAACAGGAATTTGAGATTGAGCATGCATAAAAAACGTATTTAATCATGAAAATGCAACCTGAAACAGAGACAAATCCGAACACAATTCAAAAACGACCAATAATCTAATGGTTTCATTTTAATTTCGTCAAGGAATCATTGCAAACAAAAATTAGTTGCCCATGGATTTTGAGTTAGGGTTCAACAGAAATTGAGATTCAACCATTCAAATGAGTACAAATTGGTGCAGGAAACCTAAAATGGTGTAGGAAAAGAAAATATGCAAGGAGAGAAAGGGGAAGAACGAAAATAGTGCACAAAACGTTAAATGCTTCAATATAAATGTTACCCAAGGTGTAGAAAACAAAAATCTCAACAATTAGTGTTGTCCACAACTCATAAAACGTGAAAAATAGGTGCATAGCATGAAAAATTAGCATGTGCTTCCATGGGTCACCTTAAAAGCTTCAAAAACCTAAAAATGGAGAGTGGAGAACATGATGGTGGCTGGAAACAAAAAACTCACCCTCTTATACGTGGTCACATCACCACAGATTCACATAATTACAAAAATGTCATTCTCCCACTCAGAATTACAAAAATGCCACTATAGGCTGAAAATGTTGGCCCAATGACGTGGACGACTTGACTAATATGGTGTAGACGTGACAATAATGTGGAAATCACGTGGCAACTCTCTCTTGACCTTAAGATAAGTGTCCAAGCTCCAAAATTGCTTCTCCCAAATACCTAAAAATAATTAAAACCGAAAATTAGGTCAAATAATGTGAAATTAACCCAAATTCGGAACAATGGCTCAATGAAGCGCAATTAAGGAAAATGAACTAAAAAAAGACAATAAAGCACTACACAACTATCAAAAGGGTACAAAAAGGCTAGTGGAATGGAGGGAAATAATGACCCATCACCCTCTCTTTTGACGAACCTCATGAGGTGACCAGCCCATATCAATTCCTCAATTTTATCTTGTCACGCTTTACAATCATTTGTTGTGTGCCCGTTATTGCGATGGTACTTGCAATATTTAGTCGTGTCGGCATTAGGTTGGTTGAGCATTTTGCGAGGAGGGGGAATGAGGTCTGTTTGCAAGGCTTCGTCAAGAATATGTGAACATGGAGCACTCAAGGGGGCATACCATGAATATCGAGGTGGTCTAGGCTCCCTAGGCCCGTAGTCTGCTTTCGAGGGTGGTTTTTTAGTCTTTCTATCAATAGTTTGGAAGTTAGTGCAGAACCTAGTACAAAATTTTTTCATTTCCCCCCTTCATATATAGCTAGCTGCTCGCAACTTAAGTTCATGAATGGTAGCCGACGATCGAAGTAGACGTTATCCACAAATGGTCTGGGCTTTAGTGCTAGGGCCATACACTGAAGAATTATCTCTTGTGTTAGGTTTCTTCAACATGAGGGCTGCCTTACGAAATCGATCAATGAAGGCTCTCAACATCTCGTCTTTTTTGTCTAACTCTGAAGAGGGATAAAGGGGTGAGGGCGACTTTTGGCAAATTGGGTCATGAAGAGGTGGAATAAAGTGGCAAAGCAGTTGATCGAGTACGGTGGTAGGGATGTGAACCATTCCAATGCTGGTCCCTTGAGGATGGTGGGAAAGGCCTTGCACATGACAACATCTTCAGTTGTGTACAAGCCGACATTGTTGACATATATCTTGACATGTTCATCAGGGTGTGTGCCACCCCCATAATGTTCCAGCATGAAGGCTTCCCACTAGGTGGGGAGTGGGGTTTCCATGATGCCATTAATAAAGGGATGGTAGCGCTTGTGTGGGTGTGCTGATATGGGATGACAGATAGTGGTTGGGAAGGTCGTGGTGTGGTAGTGCGGGGGGATATGGTTAGTTGGGAGGGTAGGTGTATGATGGGTTGTGGATAAGGTGTGGAGAGTAGGATTGTACTCGCTTTCCTCTTCAGTCGGCTGAAACACAAGTGTTTTGGAGTCTGCTTGGACCTCCTTCTCTTTGCCCTTCTGGGTGGCGTCCATCTCTATTTTCCTTCGGAGGTGAGAACTTTCCTGCTTTAGTGCCTCTGTTTCGTTAGAGCTTTGTTTTTTGAAATCTGCAAACTCTTGTTGCATCTTAGCCTGTCCTTCAAGGATGGCGGTTAAGTCGACCTTGTTCACCGCAATACCCTTGGACCTTGCTTCAACTTGTTTAGAGCTTTGTTTTTTGAAATCTGCAAACTCTTGTTGCATCTTAGCCCGTCCTTCAAGGATGGCTGTTAAGTCGACCTTGTTCACCGCAATACCCTTGGACCTTGCTTCAACCTGTTTGGAGATGCCAGCTTTGCTACGAGTGGAAACCATCTTCAAAGATTCTTTGGTTGGTAAGGCGCTATTCGCATCCCACGGTGGGCTTCAATTGTTCCTGCAAAAACAATAATAGATTATCATGAGACATAAATATTACCTTACCCAAATTGGATCTCTCAGAAGGATACTATGTAGTCTTGTGGGGCATGTCTTCATCTTCAGCCGCTATATTGGACATACGGGAGGTTACCTGCTGAAAGAACTCTAACAATCAAGTCAGTGAGAGCTCCCCTAAAGTCAAATCTTAATTTTCACTATTAATGAATAACGTACCTTTAATTGGTAGGATCCACATGTATTTATAGAATATTTATCACAAATTACATGGTCTTTGGGTTATGCCCTTACTGGGTTAAATGGGCCTCTTTTGGGCATGCTTTAGCTTAATCATGGCCCACGTATTGAATCTGTAGATGTGGATGTCTATTCCTAAGTTTAGAGTACTCGGCCCACACCGGCATGTAACTTTAACTGGCTTGTATGCGTTGGTTTTTTGTATATAATTGATCAATGATGTAACCTAATAAGGACTATAAGTTGTCGGCTGGGCCCAGGTATTTAGTATTGTCGGTCCTGGCCATGTAGTATAGTACAATAATATTAATATTAAAATTTTATTGTTATAAATTTACTTTTAAAATAGAAAAAAATTAATATTAAAATTTACAAAATATTAATAATATGTGGTTCAATATTCACATTTGAAACAAGTTGCTCTAAATATCACCTAAAAGATATTACTATTAATAATAATTTTTAAAATATTATTTGTACTTATTTTTGTTAATATTAGTATTCAAATTGAATTAGACAAAGACCTCAATTCTAAATTTGAAAAGCTTATCTCACACTTAAACTCACATCACAAACGCATTCCAATACACTTTCCCTTGTCCAATGTATTAATTCGACAAGCACACGTTCTTTTGTTTTGCTTTCTCATTTTTAATATTATATTCTTCATTTTTTAGTCTCCATGTTCATTGTATACCATCTTTTAAAGTATGTTCTTTTTTACTACTCTCTCCCTAAGCATTCAGAAGTTTGCGCAAAGGATGTAATATGATAAATTGTTCTTTTACTTTTTCAAAGTTATGGGATCACTTTAGGAACTTTAATTCATCAAAAATTAAAGCTTTTTTGATGTTTTTGAACAATTGTCACATATTTTTAACCTTTGATAAAAGCTTAAACATTAATTTAAAAAATAATTTTGACAAAACATTGATTACATGGAAAAACATTGGTGACAAATATTTTTCCCAAGAATGGATTTAGTTCTTTCTGATTCATGTTTGCCTTTAAAATTTCAAAGAAGATAGTTTCCAATATCACTTTGTTTTGCAATGACAATTAGCAAAAGTCAAGCTAAGTCTCTTTCTAAAGTTAGACTTTATCTTCCACGTCCAGTATTCACACGTGGACAACTATATGTTTCTATTTGTAGAGTAAAAACAAAGAAAATACTCAAAATACTTATTGTAGATGAGGATGGAAACATGGCCAACAAAACTAAAAATTTTGTCTAAAAAGAAAATTTCAAAAGTCTTTAACAAAGATGAAACTATAGGTATGTTAGTCCTCATTTGTCAGTCTTTTTCAAACTTATTTCATTGCTCAATGATATATCTACTATCTGAAATTAACTACAATGATAAAAAAAATGCAGATTCTACTAATGGTATTGATTCTCTTATTGAAATTTACAAATGATGGTATTCAAGGTTTGTCATATGTTTATAAAAGAGTTATTGTACAACACATATAATTTAAAATATGTTCTGAATTTGTTACATACAACACATATAATTGTACAAAAATAATTGATAATTAGTTTTATTATTTTTAATGTTAGTTACTTTATTTTTTTAGATAGTATTTAAAATTTAGATTAATTTAATACAACCAAAGAAAGTGTATTTTAAAAAAACCATGTGTTGAACGGGTAGAAAGGACGTGTTTTTGTGACAAAGAATAAACTCTAATTTCAGTTTTGTGACCATATAATACTTTTTCCTACAACCTTCTTCCTAGAACCAATAAAGCATAGAGGATATGAGAAATACATTATTTATAAAAACAAAGAACAATTTTGTGCATATTGTGCAAACTCATCCTTATTTCGACGAAGAATTGTAAGACTCAGGAAAAATTAGACTAAAGGAAAACATGGGTAAAATTAATGGTTTGATTAATATTATTGATTTATTTAATTTAATTAGGTTATTAAATTATAAAATATGAAATAATTATTATTTGAGTAATTTAAGTTATTGTGGTATTTATAATAATTATTTAAGTGATGTGGTGATTGTTTTATTTATTTTAATGATTTTAGTTAACTATGAAATATGAAACAGAGTTGTTCATAAAAGTGTGGTGCGCATTAAAATCTCAATAAAG
>Ga0209589_1004843_pt1:17500-23078 | contig 23078 bp, 13 predicted proteins | sample CowpeawhiteBW_FD_187525 | JGI IMG/M metagenome (GOLD analysis project Ga0209589, IMG submission 187525) | Root nodule microbial communities of legume samples collected from California USA - Cow pea white BW (SPAdes) (version 2) | ecosystem: Host-associated > Plants > Roots > Nodule...
CTGATAATGGATTATCCTAGTTGATAATAGATTATCACAGCAAGAAAAATGTTTTCATAAAGGTTTTTGTGATAATCGATTATCTATGGTACTTTTGACTTAACTTTTCATATTCTTAACCTAATTTCTAAATAGGCTTCTATAAATAAAGTGGTAGGCTTTCATTACAAAACACAGAAGTTAGAGAAGTCTGAGTACTTGAGAACGCTCTATGGGAAGGCTTTGAAAAACCTAGTGTAGGTAGAGCAATAACTTTCATCAAGTGGGATCTTGAGGGATTAAGTGCTGCAATTTTTATCTGAACAAGTATAAATACTTTGTGCAATTTTCTCTTCCCTACTCTCTTTATTTTATTGTGTTTATTAAAATAAAGGAAAGATTTTAATTGAACTTTGATACTAAAAGGGGAAAATTTCAAAAGCACAATTTTTATTAAAACGTTAATCATTCCGCTGCACGTTTTTTCAACAATTGGTATTAGAGCTTGCTTTGAGTGTTTTTAAAAATTTTCAAAAATTGTTGGACAAAATCAAACTTTTGCTGAGGGTGAAAATTACCCTTTCTAGAAAGTTAAGAGTCAAATATTTTTGGAATCTGTTGATAGGGGTATTTGGGATGTTGTGATAAATGCTTTGTTTGTTCCTGTTAATGTTGTTAATGATGTGCAGGAACCAAATCCCTTTTTACAATGGACTGTAGATGAAAATAGATGGGCTAATATGATGTTAAGGCTAGAAATATTATCTCATATGCTTTCACCCTTGATGAATTTTATAGGATATTAGTCTACATGAGTGCACGTGAAATGTGGGAAATTCTTCGAGTAACTCACGAAGGAATTGATGACATAAAACGTGCTCGCAAGAACTCCTTTATCCAAGAATACGAAATGTTTCGTATGCAACATGGAGAGACAATTTACGATGTGCAAAAGCGATTCACACACATTGTCAACCATCTCATTGGGTTAGGTAAAATTTTTGACAATGATGAGTTAAATATAAAAATTCTTAAATCTTTAAACAAGACATGGCATCCAAAGGTTATAACGATCATTGAATATCAAAACTTTGCAACAATGTCCATGGCGGTTCTTTTTGGTAAGTTGAGAGACCATGAACTTTAACTTGGGTGTTTAAATGAAGAAGAGGACCAAAGAAGGAAAAGGAACATAACTTTCAAATCTGAGATTATAAAAGGCAAAAGCCCCAAAGAAGATGATGACTCTAACGATGAGAATATGAATCTCATGATAAAGAAATTCGCAAAGTTTATGAAGAACAAAAATAGAGGTCATCACAAAAGGTATAAAAACGAAAACGAAAACTTTACTTTAAATTTCAATTGCTATGGATGTGGTGAAACAGGTCATGTAAAAGTGGACTTTGCTTTAAATTTCTTGAAAAACCAAAAGTTTTTCAAGAAAAAGAAATGGGACGATAACGATTCAAGTTCTTCTTCAAACTCATCTAGCTCTAGTGAATCTAATGAGGAAGCAAATCTATGTTTGCTTGTTGACAATGACTCTTCTGACTGAGAGGTAAGCTCTTTTAGTAATGACAATGATTATGATTCTTTGTATGATGCATTTTAACAACTACTTCATAAATCCAGTAAATTAGATGTTGCTCACAAGAAATTAAAATTTGATTTTAAGGAGTTACAAAGTAAGTTTGAAAATTCTCTCGAGGAAGAATAAGTCTTGGAAAATAAAATTTCAATTTTAGAAAATAAAGAGACTGAAAATGTTGAATGTGCATCTTGCAAAAGTTATATGTTTGATATTAACATTCTTGAAAAACAACTTGAAGATGCAACAAATAATAAAATTTTTGAAAAACCAATGTTTAGGAGAAAGGTTTTTCATAAAATAAGCAAGCTCACAAGAATAAAAATAAAAGAACCCGTAGAGTATGGGTAGAGAAAGGAATAACTCATTATAGGAATATAAATTGTGTTACATGTTTCTATTGTATGCAAAAAGTACATACTTCTAACAAATGTAGAATCAAACTTTTTGATGTTCCTAATGGAAGATGTGCTTGGATTCTTATTATAAAGTAACATATCTCTAACCTCAAAGGACCCAAATAAGTTTATTGAGGACCAAAATGTTATTGTTCTCTGTCTCGCAGGTTATTTTAAAATCAAGAAAGTCTCTTTGGATGTTTAAGAGCAAGTATATTCATCAAATCGTTGGTATCTTGGTAAGTTCTAAGATTTTACATGGGGTTTGGGAATATTAAATATGTAAAAGTGGTAAAAATCATAAATTTAAGTGTTTTTCAAAAAATCCATTATGATAATTGATTATCTAAGGAGATAATCGATAATCAGCAAATCTAGAAATTTCTATTATTAGGTATGAACTAATAATCAATTATCAGTAGTTATAATCTATTATCCTGCGGAATTGAATACCAAAATTCCAATTTTTTACCATTTTGATAAGTTTTTCAAACATTTAGACTATTGAAATTCATAAGTAAAAATTAGAAAATTAAAGATAATTTTTTATGATGTAATCTTCCCTTGTTTAAATAAACTCTTGTTTTCTCTTAACTTTAGAGTCTCTATTTCATTTAGGGGGAGTCTTTGATTAAATAGGAGAATTTGTTCTTTAAATGTTTGTGTTTGTCAAAAGGTGGAAATATTACATGTAGGGGGAGCTTTATATCTTAAACAATGCTTTTTAAGGGGAATTTAAGTTATATGATTTAGGGGGAGCTGTCTAAAGAATTCATTTTTGATTATGATCAAAAAGGGAGAGATATACTTGTGTTAATATCTTGTGATAACTGGTACCTCTTTAACGCGTAGATATGTGTTTGTTGATGTATTGTAATACCTTATGTTTTAAAAAGAGAGAGAAAAACTATTTATCTTTTATTTGGATTACCTACTCTTTTCTCTTAAGTTGTTTATTAAGAACATGACATATCACAAGTCTTCAACGATTTTTTATCATTATCAAAAAGGGGGAGATTGTTGGCAAAAGGAAGAAGATTGACATCTTCCTTTAAGAAGGAGTTTTGATGATGATGATGATGACTTATGAAGAAATATGGAAGACTTGATGATGATGCATGGAAAAATGTTAAAGACTTAAAAGAATGCTTGGATTCAAGAGATACATTGAAGTCTTAGGAGTTTAGTTGTGTAGGTCTTGTAATCTGTGTATGTTATTTAAAATACATAAATTAGTATGTCAAGAGTCCAAAGACAAAACCCAAGTAGTAGAGCACTAAGATAATTTTATTTATTTACAAAACTCACTAGAATAATCGATTATTCTTAGTGATAATCGATTTTCTCAATTAAAAGGGATTTTTGAGAAAAGCCTCTATGATAATCGATTATCACTACTGATAATCGATTATCACCTGCTGATAATAGATTATACTGATAGATAATAGATTATTTAACCAAGAAAAATGTTTTCAGAAAGAGAACAGATAAGAGAAGATAGAACTGAGAAAAAAAATTGAGAAATGAAAACAGGAAAGAGGGAATCCCAATTCTTAATTCTGATTTTATCGACGACATTACCGACGGTGCAGATCTGTCGGTAAATCCATCAGAGTACTAAAAGAAAGACATTAACCGACGACCCAAATCCGTCGGTAAACACATCCAACAATTTCATCCTTTACTTTATCGACGAAATTTGTTTGTCGGTAAATTCAACATATGCATCCGTCAATAATTTTGTCGGTAATTATCAATTACTAACGGATCGTAATCCGTCGCAACATATCCATCAGTATTTAACGTTTTTCTGGTGGTGTGAGTGAGGGGTATTTATGTGGAAAGAGGGGACCACTAAAAAAAAAATATGGCATGACTTCTCTCCTTTCTGTTATGAGGAAATTCTCTTCTTTCCTGAGGATAGAGATTTTTCTTTATTTTTTTCGTGTTGCTGTCATATGTCTTTTGGAATACTCTTTAACATATCAAAAGTGCTAATAATACAAGGATCTATCTTCCCACAATACTTTCTTTGCAACATTCACAACAAGACTCTAGGTGAGAATGTGAATGAAAAATAAAATGACACAACCCCACGGGTAGCATGCAAGCATAAACACACGTATATCTCCAAACCAACAAACATATAAAGCAATAAGAAAATAAGGTTTAACTTCCTCCACAGTATTCTACACTTATTAAGAAATAAAACACAACATGAATCACGTTCATTATCACTCTATAAGCCCATGCCCATCCTCAAATCATCATACGTAAAACAACCATCACAAGCAAACAAAGATCAAAGTTCAGCTTCAGACAACAACAAAAAGCAAACTCAACTTCCCCTACCTCTCTTGTAGCAAGCTATAAAGGGTTTACGCTTTCCTGCTTTCAACTCTTAACGTCTCTCTTTATTGTATACTATTGTCTGCCGCTGACTTTCTTCTCCTTTCTCTCTACCCACTAATGCTTATAATCTAGAGGGTTTTTCTTAGCAGTTGTCTCCCTTATACTATCTATAACCCTAACCTCCAACACTAGGTTATCTCTTATATTTTTAGGGTTATTAATCTTTTCTCTTAATATTCTAAGAATTAAATCCAAGATCTTGACCATTTTTATATCACCAAAAATATGTGTAGTGGCAATGAAAAACTAATGAACCAAAAGTTGCACTAGATGCAAATAAACAAAAGAGGAAGAGAGAAAATAAAATAAAAATGCACGTGACCCAAAACATAAAAAAATGGAAATAAAAAAAATGATAAAACAAACACGTCAAATGCACTCAAATTTCAATAAGCTACAATTTGAATACAGACGCTAACGCTCCCACCAATTAAAACCAACCATTAAGATATAAGTTTCCTCATTATTTAATTTGCACCAATAAAATATAAAGGTATATGGTCTACATGCCATAATTGAATAATAGAATAAAATAAATAAAACACAATTCTAATTAATCAATTTTGTATTTCATATGTCATATAATTAAATTAAATAAATCAAAAATATTAATCAAACATTTATTTTTCTTATGTTTTTCTCTTTATTTTATATTTTTTTCATGTCTTACACAATGACAAAATTTCAATTTCTGTGATTTTTTTACCATGAATAGCTAAACAATTGTTGTTAAAATTGGAAATGATGACAGTTATATAAAGAACCATCGTTTAAAGTGAGACAAGTGAGAAATAACAACGATATATAGACGTTAAAACTTTCTCGAGATTAAGAAACAACGACAATTATATAAAGAATCGTCATCTGCAATACTTTCATAAAAAATGGTTAAATATGTTTTTAGCCCTTAAACTTTGTCACTAAATTGGAATTCACCATTGTCCGAAACTTTGATACATTTTTGTGTTAACCTTTAAAAATGAATGTGTCAAATGTGTTTCATGTTAGTATTTGAGTGTTTACTTGTCTCGCTTCAATTTCATCTAGAAAACGCATTTAAAACGTTAAAAAAATTTAACTTAATTAGGTTAAAAGAACTATATCGATTCATTTTTAAAGTTTGAGGACTAAAATGTACCAAAGTTTCGGAGATGAACGAATTCCAATTTCACATCAAAGTTTAAGGATTAAAAACATA
>Ga0209589_1004850_pt1 | contig 23066 bp, 7 predicted proteins | sample CowpeawhiteBW_FD_187525 | JGI IMG/M metagenome (GOLD analysis project Ga0209589, IMG submission 187525) | Root nodule microbial communities of legume samples collected from California USA - Cow pea white BW (SPAdes) (version 2) | ecosystem: Host-associated > Plants > Roots > Nodule | place: USA...
TTTAAAAAAAAAAAAAAAACTCTACTGAAATGTATATAAGAACAATCTCACTTTTACTTTTTATAAAAAAAATAATAATATAATGAAACTGTATGTCAATGCTTTAAAATAAAATACAATTTTTGTAGATATAATCATAATACAAGAAACTCGTCGTTAGAAGCACAATTATACTTTAGAGAAATGAAAATCATGTTTAGTTCAAAATAAAGATATATTAAGAACACAGTTTTATTGTAAAAATCAGAAAAATTAAAAAATGCGAAAAATTAACGTCGACAGCAGGGTTCGAACCTGCGCGGGCGAAGCCCAACAGATTTCAAGTCTGTCTCCTTAACCACTCGGACATATCGACAAGTTGAAATTATTGCTAACATGCAAATATAAGTTTTAAAACTAATGTCCGTTTTACATTTTTACTCTACCAAAAAAACATAATTACAATTAATAGTTAAACACACTACATTTAAAGTAATATATTTTAATTTCAAAGAAAATAAATTAAATAACATGTTTCTAGAGATGAAGAAGATGAAATGAAAATAGATTAAAAAAAGGATGAATTATCCAAAGTAACACTCGAGCTTGTTCTACACTATATATTATAGATCAAAGTTCACAATGATTTTTGTAGTTTTGAGGTTGAAGAGGAAGGAGGAGAGTTTAAGTTTATACTCTAAGAAATAAAGGATAAACACTTATATATTATTATTTTAAGATTATTTAGTACACTTATATTAAAAAGAACAATTGATGCACCCGTATATCCATATTTTAATCATGTTATTCTATTTTGTTGAATTAAAAAATAAATAAATGTCTGCATCAATGTTAATTTTATGTTTTTTAAAATCATTTTTATGTATAAAATCTCATTTTTTGTTACTTTATTACTATATGTATGAGATTTGAATATATTATTTTTATTATGTTTGAATTACATTTTTTTTCTGAATTAATTAGTTTCTTTAATGAAATGTTGCAAAGTGGTTTTCAAATTCCTTTTAATTTAGTTCACATCATGACTCAAAAGATCGATTTTGAAATCTAGAATCATAATTTTTAGTGGTAAAATTAAAAGGTAAAAAGGTGAAATAAATAAATGAAAATCACGTTGAAAAACATTATATACTTTTGGATTGAATCAATCTAGTTGGTTATTTAGAATGATGTGCTCTTCTTGTAGTTTTGAAATTCTTATAGATGCACTTTTATTAATTAATTAAAATGATTTTATGAAAATGTATATATACAGTAAATACATTTCACAGTTAAAAATAATGCACACTCCTATGCTCATGAAATAAAAAGAAGAAGCACATGTGAGATAAATGAAACCATCTTCAAGATGACTTATTTTTCTTATAGTTTGTAATTAGTTTTTTTCTTAAGAATAACATGTTGTTCAAATAATTTGTGATACGTATTTATTTAAATTTGTTTTCATAATAGATATAATTTATCATGTTTCGTAAAATGTAATTTTTATTATAAGTTTAATGTGGTTTTTTATGTATATTTTTATTCTATTTTTTAGTAAATTTTAATGTAATAACAAACTAGTAACAAGTTTTGAGATTTTAACTGAAATTTCAAAATTTATACAATTGCTTGATGCACCGATATTTCAATTTGGGTCACGTGTCCGTGTCCGACACGTATCATGTCCGATACTTTAGGATACTTTAACAATACTTATCAATGAAGAATCTACTTTATAAAATTGTAGTACACTACAATAAAATTTTTGAATAGTGATCAATTTTAGTGACAAAAAATAATTAGTCATTATATAGTAACCAAATTGACAACTAAAATAGTTCCAAAAAATTATAATTGGTCTCTAAATTGATAATTAAAATAACTTCAATTATGAATTGATTTTTAAATTGGTCACTAACATTAGCTACCAGGTTTTGGCTACCAAAATAATTGGTCTCTAATTATAAATTTTAGATTTACACAATAACAGTGATATATTTATTATATTTGTAAGAATTATTATGTATTTTTCAATATTCATATATCGTGTATCTATCACCGTATTTTATTATTTTGAAAATAAACGTATCGACGTGTCGAATGCATGTCATATCCGATACACGTATCGTATCTGTGCATCATAACTTCTTTATAATATTTACTTTTCTTGTAGTTTGTAATTTATCTCGGTTCAAAATACATACATGTGTAAAAGTTAAAAGAAAAAAGAAAAAAAGAAAAAACTACCTGTGCAGGAAATATTCAACAAATAATATATGGGCTCATGGTAAAGAAAACGGCGCCAACAAAACGTTTGCAACATAGATGAAACAATTTCTTGAAATTGAATTTCTCTTGTAATTCATATTGGCATAAAATACTTATCTTATCAACAATGTTTTTAACGATTTGAGGTAAACAGTTTCTTATTTTGTTATTTAATTAATAAATTGGTACAAGGGAATTGCAATATAATTGGGACATATTCATTTACGAAGAAGTGTATATCAAAAGAAGACAACTTCATTAACTCCAGTATAGATTCATTCTCGATTTCACATCCTAATTATTCTATGATAATAGATTTTAGCACAACTAAAGATAAATTTAGGTGTGTTCGTTCATGAATTTTAGAGAGTGAATGAATGTATTTGAGTGAATTTGAATGAATTTAAGTGAATAAACTTTAGTTGTTTCTTTTAATAGATTTTTAAGTAAAATAAGTGAACTTGAGGGTGAAGTTTATGAAAGTTTGTGAATTATATGATAAATAAATAAAATATTTTAATAGATTAAAATATAAATTACTATTTTACTCTCATAGTTAAAATTAACATATTATTTTTATTTAATAATATTATTATTACTATTATTAAATATTATTATTATTATATTATATTATTACTATTATTTAATCATAGGAAATGAATATATATATATATATATATATATATATATATATATATATATATATATATATAAAAAGATAACTGAGGATGTGGTATGGAATAGGACATTATGGTAAAATATCAATTCGTCTCTGTAAATCTCTTTATTTTGATGAGATCATGATCACGCATATCATCTCCCTCACTTGCTAACAAATCCTTGCAAACAAACAACTTTCATCTTTGTAAATCTACGCTCTTAGATCTGTTTGCATACTACATCTGCACATCTCAACTTGTTTATATTTGTTTCCAACGTAAATAGCTTTTGTATTTATTATCTTAATTATAAATAGAAGGATAGTTAAAGAAAAAAAATTAAAAGGACTATTATTTTAGAAATTAAAAAGACTACTATTTCTTTAAAAAGAATAGTATATATATTTTGTATGGTATTCATGTTTGTTCATGCGGAAACAATAATAGAATATTAGGGAGCACAAATTAAATCTTACCCAATCCTTGACTCTTTGGAATGGATACTTCTCTACTCCTCGACTATGTCCTTGTGATGTAGGCAGACTGAACATTTTTGGGATTACTTGCGAAAAAAACTCTGACGATCAAGTCAGCAAAAAGCTCTAAAAAATCAAATCACAAATTAGTGAATTAATGGATTTCGTACCTCTGATTGTTGGAGTCCACCTACATTTATAGAGCATTAATCACAATTTACCTTATTCACGGGCTGGACCCTTATTGGTCTTACTGGGCTTCTTTTGGGCCTGCGTGGGCCTGACTAAGATCCAGTACCAGACTTGGGACTTGACTCTAGGAGTTTAACCACTATTTCCTAAGTTGAGTAGGCGGGACTTGTTCGTATGTTGCCTTGGCCGCTATGTATACATGATCATTTTATATAGTTAGCCTATATTATTTTTAGTCTAGGACTATAAATTGGCGTTTGGGATCGGGTAGTTGGCTATACCGATCCTAAGTGCCTATATAGTACAATATTAAAGACTTCTTTTATGTTCCCCATATTACACTAATTTTATTGGTATTATGAAGCTAAATATGTGATAAAGCACTATTTAAGCATTTGAACTATAGGATTAATTAAGTTAATCTAAATTTATTCAAATAAAAAGTATTAAAATATGATAAATAATAGGGTTAAATATGTTTTTTGTCGTTCAAGTTTTAGTGAAATTTGGAATTAGTCCATCTTCAAAACTTTCGATCAATTTAGTCCCCATCTTTAAAAATATGTGAATTTAGTCATTTTAACCAAAATTTGTTATGTTTATCTAACGTTTCAAACACATTTCATGATAGTATTTTAATTGTTTACACCGTTTGACACATTTTCGCTTTAATGTTAACTCAAATATTATCATAAAATGCGTTTAAAATGTCAAACTTAACAAAAATTGGTAAGAAGGACTAAATCCATGCATGTCTAAAAATGAAAGACTAAATTGGTATAAAGTTTCGAAGAGGAACTAATTTCAAAATTCACTTAAACTTAAGGGATAAAAACATATTTAATCCTAAATAATATAACATTTAAGGTAAATATTTTTTAGATTGGAGAATTAGAAGAGAGAGAAAATTTAGTTAAAGAAAACGTATTGATCCTATAAGAACATCTTGACTCATTACAACAAAAGCTTTACTTAAAAAAAGAAGATCAAGTCTAATATCACTTGAAACAATAATCTATTAATACCATCCAGTTCATCTTATAAATTTTACAATATTTTTTAAAATTTGTTATTCTATTACTTTTTTTTTTTAAATTACTTAAATCTTTTTTGAAATTCGAACACTATTACTTTTCTTACTTAAAATCTTTCGTCCATATTTTTCTCTCAAAATGATTTTAATTGATTAAACCTTCTCTCACTAATCTTACCAAGCAAAATATACCATGCCATTAAAAAAAGTCAATTCACATAAAATAAAAATGTCAAAAAATTAAAATCTTTTGCATACCCTATTAACTCCTTTAAATTTTATGAAAGAAAAATACTAACTATTAAATTACAATTCTTTAAATATATTATGTATTCCAAATTCTTAATAAATCTCCAAATATTTTAATAGAAAATGAGATTTAAAATTTTCTTAAGAAAAAGAAAATGAGTTTGATATGTCAACATAAAATATTTGACATTATCAGTGTAAGGTCCAGTTTTCTTTTTCTACCCTAATGTTTAAGGGCTGATTTTAATCTGTTGGGCCTAAGGGCTGACCCTCAGGGTGTTAAGGCCTCTAAAGCTGTTAGGGTCTCCCATTCAGCCTCATTCTTGCAAACAGTACCTAAAATGTTGTCTCTCTTCCTTTCAGAACGCTCTGCTAGGGTTACTCACGGCTCTTAGTCAAGCTAACTCTAAGCTTAACTCATCTTCACGTAAGTTAAACCTCAACCCCTACTGGTTCCTTTCAAAGTTCTTTTGTTTTTTTTTTTCGCTAGAGGTCCACTTTAGTAACCTCGTTCCTGTTATGTGCTACTGGTTCCGGTTCTTAGATCTGCTCTTGGAGTTGTTGGTCCCGTTGGTTTAAGAGTCGAAGCCCGATATCAGCTCCTTTCCAGGTAAGGGAAGCTAGGGATTTCATGTCAGTTCGTTTCTTGCTTATTCAGTCAATGTTTGCATGATTGTGTGGTTAAGGTACTACTGTAAGCGTTTGAATGGAATGACATTGTTGTTTGGACATGAGTGTGTGACTGTTGCAAGGGGAACAGTGGTGAGACTCGACATTCTCGCCCAAGCGACCCTGTCTCGCCTAGGCGAGACTTGCAGAAACAAACCATAGCTCGCGCTCGAGCTCTCGCTCAAGCGAAGGGTCTTCGTTTTGAGCGAGGTACTATCTCGCTCAGGCGAGAGATGCTCGCCTAAGTGAGAATGCGTGGGATCTCGAGGTGTGTCGTTGCAGTTGCAGCCTAGGCAAGGAACCTCACCTTTGAGCGAGGAGTGGGCTCGCTCAAGCGAGGGAGGGCTCGCCTAAGCGAGTGTGCGAAAAACCTCTCAAGGCCTCTGTCACGATCTCGCCTAAGCGAGGGCCTGCAGCTTGAGCGAGGGGACTCCCCTCACCTGAGCGAGGGTTCCTAGCTTGAGCGAGACCGGCTGGGGCCTCACTGTTCTTTTCACTTGACTGTTATGGATTGTTTGGGTTGATTGAATTTTATATTTAAAGTATGAAGTTGATAAAGACATGAAATATATGTAGTTATGAATTGAATTGGTATGTTGGTGTGATCTTGGCATGTAAAATGAATGAGAAGGTTGGTATTAAAGTGGCAATGGTATTGTTATGAGATGAAACTATATATTCATGGATTTTGGGAATGATGAGTTGTTATTGATTCAACATGGGGTACGAACGAGGAATGATCACAAGGGTTGGCATGAGAATTATATGTGCGATAAATATCACTTGTTTGTTGTATATGATTGGTATGTGGTCAGTACGTAATCCCTTGAAATCTCTAGGTGAGATTTCAGGATCGTGCTTCAGTGGTCGGGACGTAATTCCATGACCCCTGTTAGTGGGAGTTCATGGTGGTACCCCATCTATATAGTCTGGTAAGGATTCAAGATAAGGTTGCATCCTGACACTCTAAGGAGTCAGTTAGTCTCACTTAGAGCGGACTGACTCTTATGGTGAGAGTAGCAGGAGGCCTGAAACTCATTAAGGGCTAACCTTGTGTGTGGGGGATTGAAACATCGTAACACTTGTAACACTTAGCTCGGGGGTGAGTAGAGGTATCCACCACAAGTGCGAGCATCCGCTGAATCCGACTAGACTACATGTATTCGGATGAGTCGAGTCAAAGTCTAGTGTATTGTTTGAGAAGTCATAACATGTTTGGATGATCTATATACTGCTTGGATTGTGTAATAACATGTGACTGCTTGATAAACTATTTCTGCTCTAGCTTACCATGTTTGCTTGTTTGGTTGTCTTGTATGTAATTTTTCTTCTTTTGCGATGATCATCAATTTATTGATGTGAGCAGATGCGAGAGATACTCGAGGTCAACAGGGAAGGGATGATCCCGTTGCGTAGTCTGCCTGGACTGTTTCTTCTGCTTTGGGTTTATTTATAGGGCTATGGCCCATGTATTGCTTGGCATTTACATTCAATTTCATTTATCGTTGAACCTTGTATTCTGTTACGTTTTGGCATCGTGGTGTGCCTTGAATATTGTAAGGAGTAAGGTTTAATATCCTGGATCGCATTTCTACTTTATTTTGTGTACCTTGTATTTTGTTACGTTTTGGCATCATGGTGTGCTTTGAATATTGTAAGGAGTAAGGTTTAATATCCTGAACCGCGTTTCTACTTTATTCTGTGTGACGCTTCCTTTAATTAGCTTTATTAATTAAATGGGGTGTTACAATCAGTCAATAGAAATGACCCTAAATATGATTTTTAAAATATTCATTACAAAATTATATAATTGTTCATACATGAGAATTCATATAGTTAAGTGAAAGTGTAAAATACATTTATACCGATATCAATAACTCTAATTAAATTAAGAAAAGAGAATTGATTTATTTAATTTTAAATTTAAAGAAACTTGATTTACTAAAAAAGTAACTAAAATTACGTATAGTTAAAATTAGAGGCAGCAAAATAATGAATAAAACTTTAATATCTCTTAGAAAATTCTTGTGTCATGCAAGAACAATTTTCTGCTTTCTAAGATGGGGACGCGAACTACATGGGTAGAGAGAATGAGATTTTCTATGAACATCTTTAAGTAAGAAAAATATATAAATAAAAAATAACAATATCTATTAATAAACTTAAATTAATTTGTATACAAATTAAAAATATTAGTTTAAAGAATTGATAAGAATTTCTACAAACTAACTTAGTAATATGAGAATTTTCCCATCATTAAAAAAAAAAATCTCTTTTTAAAAGTGAGTGGGAAACGTTATCCAAAATAAAACTACAATGGAAAAAATTTGAAAAAAAAATATAATAGTAAAATACGAGGGGGAAAACTTGATTTTAAAATGCGTGAAAAATTAAAAATTCGACTTTAAAATAAAAGTAAACAACTTAAATGGTAAAATGCAATTACCAATGCAATTAACCAAGTGATTTAAATTTAGATTCTCTGTTGAATTTTTTTGTACTGTTTCTCTACTGTTCTTTCGTGATACACTGATTATTACTAATTTTGACGTTTTAAAATATATTAAAAAAATATTTAAAATATTAATACAGTGTAATTTTAATACTCAGCAAATGACAACAATAAAAAAATTAGGAGAATAAGGAATAGATTGTCCAAATCAAAATAATTTGATGCACTTGAAGAGGCCAAAATGGATGGAACCTCACATACCTGCAGGAAGAACAGAAAGCACAAGTAGATATTGGAGATGAAAAGGAATGACTCCAATAACTCAGTGAAAGAAGACCTAATATAATTCAAGATACTCCTATTATATAAAAACTCATTGTGCTGATTTATGTTTCGAAATGTAAAAGCATAAACGGTCTTTACACTCAACTGTCCCTTGGGAAAGTTCTTTCTTTGTCTATTCTGTTTTTCTTTCTTGTTTATTTCCTTTTGGTTTCGGAAGGGAAGGAGGAAGTACACTGTATTTCTTCTTCAAGATTCCCATTCATTCAGGAAAATCTATACTACGATCTAACGCCGAGCAAATCTAGCACGAATCCTACGTTGGATTGGGGTCCTACAAGAAGGGCACTCTTTCATCCCTTGCTTCTCATGGAGTTCATTGCATTCAGCACACACCACCTGATGCGAACATGGCAGAAAAACTACTGACATCTCCTCTGATAGGCACATCACACACTCCTGCTCACGCCTCAAACTTCCAGCAGCCAAGTTGTCTTGGCAACTCACCATTGTTTGAGACTCATCTGATTTCTTGTTTCCCTTCATGTTTGGAGCACTCTTTGTTCTTGAGAAGCTATCATTCCTTTCATCAACACATCTGCGGAGTGCTGCTATTTTTTCAGAGTCAGATTTTAGTTTCAAGTCAATCAACTCTTTCTCCACCTTTCCAATATCTTCCACATATTTCTGCAGATCCCTAGCAGCCTTCCTTCTAATCATATCCTCTTCAGATTTCATGTGCAGCTCACGTTGTTCTCTATCCTTTTTAATGGATGCAGCCTGAGAAAGGAGCTTTTCTTTCGCAGCTCTCTCTTTTGCCAATCTACCCTGTAACATTTCCACCCATTGTAGTATAGCAGTAGAATAATAAGCTATTTGAGTATCCATTTTAAGAAAATGGGGACATGAATACAACAGAAAAGCTATTATTTAAACACGGTACTAGTATATATATCATATATGTACGAATACAAAGGAGGTGTATTATTTAAAAGCCTATTTCTATACAAGAGGAGCACATCTTAGCTGTGCAACTAAACATTGACGTCCAAGGGATTATTAAGAGACCTAGTCACACAAGACAAGACCACTTAAAAAGTCACATAAATTCAATTTTATTTTGACCATTATTGACAAGATTTAATGCTAATATTTGTCTCTTACTCTTAATAAAAACTAACCCTCTCATTCTACAAAATCTCCTCTAAGTGTGACACACCAAAAAAAAAAAACTTGCAAGGACATAGATTATTGAATGCTCACTATTACTATACTTTTGTTTAATCTGATTCTAAATTGAATGAAATAAACCAATTAACTTTATCGAGTGAAACAATCAAGTGAACAAATGAAAAGGAATTCAAAGCGTGGCTGAATTCTTTTAATTGATTGAGGTAATAAAATTAGAGAAACATTTTAATGTGATTTAAGATTTGTGCTTCTAAGCAGAAGACTAAAGAAACATCCTTCAGATACACAACTTAGCACCTCTCCCATGTTGCTACTACATGGCTATAATTGTCAACCACCTATACGTAGAGAAAAAAGTGTGTATATATTTATTTCCAAGTATTTTGAAGGCCAAACCTACGTATCTATGAGTGTTCAAGGTGCCTAAACATGTCCAATAGAGGTGCATAAGGTTCAGAGTAGGACTGTCAAAGTAGAGAGGCAAAGACACTCAAGATAGATGTTGACAATACATATAAGTAAACTCCACAGATTTTTTCAGACATATCTTGATATATTTGGCACTAAGTAGTTTCGTATTTGTCACATACCTCAATCTTGGCTTGATGATTTTTCTCTTTGTGTAGCTCCTGTTGCAGATTAAATAATTTGTGCTTCTCTTTCTCAAGGTCATCTCGAAGCAAACTATTATGGCTTTCCCATGACTGGGCCTGTTTAAGTGCCGTCTGCTCACTCTCCAGTGCTTGTTGATGGCTTGCCATTGACTTTACAACCCACAACTTAGCATCATCCAACTCCTTCTTTAGCAAGGAGTTTTCTGCCTCTAGCACGAGAGTAGCAGAAGCAGCACTCTCAATTTGCTTTTTCGTATTTTCCATGGCATTCTCCATTTCAGATATCCTCTTCACAGCAGTCTCCTGCGCCAGCTTCTTTTCCTTTTTCAACAGTTCAGCATCTTGCTTTTCCTTCCTCAGAGTTTTAAACTCTGGCTGTAGTTTGCCAAGCCTGTTCGTAACCTGCATAACCTTCTGATTTGTCCAGTTGTTCCAACCTAGTAGCTCATCATGCAATTCTTGCAGTCGAGCAAATAATTTCAAAATGAGCTCATCCTTCTCATCTCGCGCGACATACTTACCCGAAGCCTCATCAAACGGAATATCAGCACAGTAATCAAGAATCTTGACAGAACAGCTTAGCTCAGATTTTGGTTTGGATGTACTGTCACGTGTTGAAGTTTTTGCATTCACCATGGGAGAAGAAGATATTGTATTCTTTGTAGGTAATGTTCCAGAGTTACCTTCTGCAGGTAAAACAGATGCATCACAGGTTGAAACATGGCATGTTATATTTGCAGAATAAACTCCTTTTGAGCTTAGCAAATTTGAGGAGCCACATTTCATTTGCTGATTAGGAATTTCAGATGGTGACTTGAGTCTTTTTTCAACAACCAAACTACCAACACTTGTAATCTTTCCTGATTTAAATCCCGCTTTTCCACAATTCCTGTAAGTTTTCTCCATGTGAAAGAACTTCTGCCTAAGTGCTGCTATTTCTTTTCTGGTATGCCTCTTAGAACACGATCCAGATTTACATTCATGGGCAGGAAACCCTGATGTTCCGGAGGATTTCTCTGCAGTAATTGGCAATGAAACATTCTCTGCCTTAAGTTTTACCCCTCCTGTAGCTTGAGAATTTTGGTTGTTGGGTGAATTGGGGAAACTTCCAAACTTAGGTTCTCCAGACCTTTGATTCTGGTGATTGGAGGACAAATCCTTCTGGAGAGTTGGTGAACTGCAATTTGAAATTATATCAGAGCTTTGGACCTCCGACTTAGATTGGAGACTGGAAGAACTGGCAGAGCTTTCCCCATTACCAACAACACCCGGGCAATCTTGCATTGCACAAGCCAGTGAAAGATTCAAGTCAGATATCAGTAAAACCCACATTGCATCACCAACTGTCAAGGAGGGTTTGACTTCACGAACTACACTGATCATCTCCACCATGGTGTAATGCAGCAGATGCTGGAAGCTCTCAAAAACAAAATCTGTAGCATCTTCTTTCCCCTTCAAAACATTCACCGTCCGATCTACAATATTTGTGACAGGATCTCCTTCCTCAATGTACAGGGCCTTCCTTGCAAGGGACATTTCAACCAATTTTTCATCGAAACCTAATTCAACAACCTGCTTGAGTGCACACGTGAAAATCGCTTGCAAATTAGACAGCAGCAATTCCTCAAGCTGGCTTGCAATAGGATCACTCCAATCCGAAAGCTCACGCATTTGCAGTTCGTTTTCTTTACTAAGAAACTCTGACCACCACTGTGATGGACTAAATTCATTTGAGCCACTTTGTGAAGCCGGTAACTCATACCGAGGGAAGTCAAACAGAGACAACGGTAAACTAGCAGGAAGTATAGAAGGATGAGCTAATTTTCTCTTGTTCTTACATCCTTTATCCTGTCTGTCCTCTCCACCCGTTTTATCCATTTCAGGAACAACTGCACTGAAACCCACAAAACCTTTCCGTGTCAATTCTATATCTACAAATAAACAAACCATAGGTCCAAAAAATGCGTAAACAAAGGATTAAGTAATTGGTAATGGGGTCGGGAGAGGGGGAATTCAAAGAAAACATAAACACGGTAAAATTCGGAAAAAATCCAGACAGAATTAAAACCAATTCAAAATTAAACCTTTTAAAACAACTCTCACATAAAAGAAAACAAGGCACCCCAATCTAACAATAGAAGGCCAAGAAACCATACCTTGGGCAGGAGCCGCAAGACTGAGAGCAAAATGAGGAATTTCCTGTATCTAAGACCCAGAAAGAAGACCTAGTTAGAATTGAAACTCTTTAAACAAACAGCTTGTGGGCAGGACTTAAATACTTCAAGCAGAAACAGGGAATGGAAGCCAAGTGCACCCACATACCAATAAAACATTGCCAACCCATCACACAAAAAAAGAAAACTGATGGATGCCCTCCAACAAGGCACACACAACAGGGTCATTGAAAACAGAAACAAAAAATAAATAAAAAAAATCAAGAAACTTTAACTTAGAATCAGCAAAGGAAGCAAATGTACCTGACGCATGCATTGTCTTCATAGGAACCTTAAGGAAGAGGAAATTAATTAAAGTGATTATGGGTCAAGATTTTTGCTCACACAGTGAACACTTGTGGTGCTGTGTATGTGTGCGCCCACACTTCTCAGTTACGGTTTGTTTGGGTTCTGGGTTTTGGAATGATCTCTTTCATACATAAACTAAGGCAAGAAAAGGGTGCTGCGGCTCTTGGTTTAGGCGCTAACTACTACTCTACTTGCGGTTAAACCTTCTTCTCTTTTTATACCCAACCTAATCTACCCTCATCTATTATTACATTTTTTTTTCTCATCCAAATTAAATTTATTTTTTACATTAAACATAATGTTAGAAGATTAAAAACACATGGATTATTAAAGACCAAATTTCATAATCTAGATAAATAATCAAAATTTTCAAAAAAAAAAACTAAAACATTAAAACAAACACATGTTGGAGATTTATAGAGTATATTTTTTGATGAATCTAGAATATCTTTCAATTCAAAGAAAATAGCTAATAATTAAAATATTTAGGTTTATTTAAAAGACCGGTTTTTTTCAGCTAATATTCTTAATAAAAAAAACATGTTCATTTTTTAGCTTTCATTTCAATAATTAATAACTGCTAAGATTAAATTAAATGAGTTTTTAAAGATATTGTTTAGTTCACTAAATAATTTAATATTTTCCTTAACTTTGATTTGCTGCAATTAATTTATGCTGGTTTCTTTACTTGAAAATTTAAATTGAGTTCTGACTAATTCAAATAAAGTTAAATGAACTTATTTACAGAGGAACAGTCACACATTTTCTTCATTTATGATATTACAGTTTGAGATTTTTATTTCAAAAAAAAAACTTATAATTAAATATCCGCCATTTAAAAATATTAAAATAATTCTATTAAACAAAAGCATTTTAAGTAACTAATTTAAACAAGAATTTATTTAGAAATTTTTTCTTTACTTTTTTTCTTAATCCTTATCTCTCTATATATCGTCATTATCTCTATTACAAAAATATGTTTTAATATTTTAATAAAATAAAATATCAATAGTTAAAATAATTCTCTATCACTGTATAAATTATTTATAATAAATATAAAGTATAACTTTTATGGTAAAAAATATTTATTAATTAATTTATTTTTAATTTTTATTATAATATAATTAATATAGACAAACTATCAATTTATTTTACATTTTAATTACATACAAAAGAAAGAGCTATAACGTCTGATATAAGGATAGAATATTAATTTCTTTCTGTTAATTAATAAATAACCAATTTGTCTTTATTATAACATCTTTTAATTAACATGGTACTCTGATTTGTGAATTAGAGCTTTGTTTTCTTTCTCTTTATTGTCTATTTAATGCAAATAACCAATTTATCTTTATTATAACATATTTTGTCTTTATTTTTATAGAAATTTTGAATTATTTTATTGTAAATATATATTATTGTGATAATAAATTTTAAAACAAATTATAATTTTTAAAATTATGACACTAAGTAGAATATTTAAAATTAGATAATTTTAAATTTTATTAAAAAATTTAGAATTGTTCACACTTTATAAAGGTAGAAGAGTTACAACTCATTCACAAAAAACATGATACATCGATGATACCATACGACATGCTTTAATTAAGAAATTTATATGTCCCATGTTATATACATGAAACCATATATATAGTTTTTACAATTATTTAAACATAATTTCTTTATTTATATATAAATTAGCTTATAAATCATTGCTTGATATATATAAATTAGCTTATAAATCATTACCTGACAAAAAATTTCATTTAAAGGAAGATTTTGTGTCATTTTTTTTAATTAATAATATTCTAAGAAAAACCTCCACGTTCGTATTTTTACTTAAACAATTAAATCACATTTCTAGACGATAAGAATGTTGTTTCAATCGTCTCCATTACTAAAAATACTTAGCTTGTGAAATAATTAACATATACACCAACATACAATAAAATTAATTAAATAAATTATCGACCAATTCAACATAAATCAAATATTGTTTTGGATGTCAACATTATCAATAAACTATTTCTATTTCAAACTCAACACAACTAATTCACTAATTCATTCATAATTTTACCAAATTAATAGATCCATCAATTTCTACTTCCAACGTTAACATCAAATTCAAAATTTTTAAATCTCATCAATCTAATTTCAAATTTTACTACATCAATTTCATGATCAATGTATGCATTCACCTCACTAATTAAGTTTCAATCATAAGTACCAATTCAACATCACAATCAAAATGACATGATTTTTTCTCTATCAACGACACATAACGTAATAAAAATTACACGATTTCTTCTCCACCAACACTAGAGTGCGAAGGATAAACATGGCTTGACTTTATAGAACAAGGGAGGCAATAACATCACCATATGGAGATCCATCTAGTTGCATCATTTAGAGAGAAACTATTGGAAACAAAGTAATATCTTATGAACTAGACCTTCACAAAGTAACTAAGTAATCTTATTGCAAGGATTTGAGTAAGGTTATTCAAATCTTTCGACTGAACAGAAAAATTGCATGCATGAGTAAGAAGTGTAAAGTTGTTTATTGAACTCATTTCTTCCTATCACATATTGTAACTAATAACATAACTCTTAAATATGGTTTCTACATCACTCAATTTATATTTAAGGACCCTATTTTATCTTATGCATAATTACTATTATAATATATGAAAAAATCTAAGAACAATAAGAGTTTTAATTATCAATATACTTTTAGTCCTAGTTGATATGATAACCCTATTACAATGCGCTTACACAAAGTTAACCATAATTTGCTCACATAGAGTTATTACGTTTCTCACTCACATAGAAATAATGTTACTGATGACTGTTTCTTAACAATCATTTCCCAACAAGTGCACTGATGAGTAGTAGTATCAACAACTGTTGTATCTACAGGGATTTAACAAGTATATTGATAGTTAGTTTTTAGTTTTTAGTTTTTTTGGTTTGGATAGAGAGTGCATGTAAAAATAGATAGTAGTAATTAGATTGAGTGGAGTAGGAGCTATAATTTGAGTTCATCTCATCTTCTTCTACTACACCACTACCATCTTATTTGCTTACTATGCAAATCATTCAATGTCCTGGAGTACTCTTTCTATGTAGATCTAGGTTCATCCCTAAATCACTAGAACCCAAGGACTTCAAATCCAGTGTGATTCTTTAACTCCTGGTTGAATGAATCCTTGCTTTAATGTGCAAGACTCTTTCATTCAACATCCCCTCTAGTATCTAATGAAGCATCTTATACATGTATGGAGGTTTGATTGGACCTCAGTTTGAGATCAATATTTCAACTCAATCCAAACCAGTGAAATATGATGAGTTGTCAATTCACCCACACAAGTTGAGACCAGTCTTCCAACTTAATCCAAATCGGTGAAATAAGATGAGTGATCAAGTCATCGTTAAGCATAGATCAAACCACAAACAATTGAATAAAAGCAAAAATAAATACCTAATAACTAGAAGTGTATATAATCAAAATTGATTGCATCAAACCTGGACACAAAGAAGTTCAACTACTCATAAAATATTACAACGCAATTCCAACAACATCTACTCATAAGATTTACATTAAGAGCATCTTCGCCGAGCCTCATAGACCCTATTCTCTCTTATTGCTACATTTCTACATCCCTACACAATGCTTCAAATGAGGACTTAAGGTCTTTATTTATAAAAAAATTTAGGCGGTGCTCACCCCAATTTTTGGTGCTCAGCCACAAGGGTTTCTTCACAAGTGGGTTTCCTTCCAGCTCAACCCCTTATCTTGGTGCTTAATACTTGACCTTTCCCACTTAGTAGGGTTTTCTTGGCTGCTTAGCCTCATGAATTTGTGCTCCAAATTTCCTTGCAAAGAACGTTTCCTCATGAGGCTGAGCTTCATTTGTTTTCTTAGCCAAAAAGTAAAAATATTTTGTCTTGTCTTTTCTACTTCCATGGCTCAACACCAATGACCATGACTCATGCATACTTGTTATTTTCTCTTGCAGAATAGCAAAATATCATTATAATTCATAAAACTCCAATTCTCACTACATTATTTTGTATCTTAACTAAGCAGTTTTGTTTTATACACAACTAGCACCATTTGATACATGATAAGTGTCATTTTCAAATGGAAAATTTACTTATTCTTGACATTTATCAATTACCATTCTCACTCACACAGAGCTAATACATCTCTCGCTCACACAAAACTACCATTCTCGCTCATTCAAAACTACCATTTTACACATTATATATATATAGACACATAAATCCTTTCAGACAATTTTACAAATAAATATAAATACACAGAATTAAAACCCAATAAATGCATAATTATAATTCATAAGAATAATATCATAAATTCTTTAAAATATCTCAACAGGAATCAAATTTGAAACTTCTTATAATATCTTGACACTCCCCCTAAAGTTGATGAATATGTGCTCTCCATTTTCAACTTGGATATAACTCTCTCAAAGTTTACTATTGTTTAGTTTAATATTGATTTTGCTGAATTGAGGAACATACATGTGTCACTGATTTTTGGAACCATTGAATTCCATAACCATGCTATGATTATGGAATCTTCTTCTTCTCATGACTTGAATTTAGGACCATCTTCCACAAGGGCATCATTAATTAAATGGTTAGCCTTTCCTTTCCCTTGAAAATGATCGTAATGAGTTGTGATCGCTTGAGATCATTTTTCCTATTTAATCAATAGGCTCAATTAACATTCTACACTTCTCCTACATTGTAGGGCTTGTCTCAAATTTTCATTTCATCCATTATAAATATGTGCAATTAAGGCACAAAAATGGAGGAATGAATTTGGACACAAAATGAATCACAAAAATAAAGTTGGACACAAAATGAATAATGCATCAATAAGAGTTGCAATATAGCAATGAAAATTAGAATAGAGACTAGAAAGGCACAATAACTCATTGGAGGTGGGGCAACAATGAAGGCGACAATAAGGACCAAAGAGGCACAACAACTCCTTGGAGGTGGGACAACAATGAAGGTTGCAATAGGAACCCAAGAGTCACAACAAGGAAGGTTGTGTTTTAGGGTTTCCACAACAATGAAGACTATGTTTTAGGAGTTGCTTAAAAATGAAGGTTGTGTTTTAGGGTTTTGTTCAACATTGAAGGTTTCGTTTTAAAGTTTACACAACAATGAAGGTTGCATTTTATAGTTTATGCAACAATGAATACTGCATTTTAGAGTTTATGCAACAATGAAGACTATAATTAAACCATACAATCAGGGAAGCCCCCCAGGGTAAGGAGTTTTAATCCCATATCAAATTTTGAAGAGAGTAATTTCTCTCTTATTTTTTTTCATTATATATATATATATATATATATATATATATATATATATATATATATATATATATATATATTCTTTTGGACAATTTCTAGAATCCTACTAGACAATTTTAGATATAAAAATAAAATATACAAAATTTAAATCCAATAAATGCATAATTATAATCAATAAGAATAATATCAAAAATTTTCTAAAATATCTCAACATGAATCAAATCTGAAACTTTCTAAAATATGTTGACAACTCACACAAAACTACCAAATCTCTCACTGAGAGAAAGCTACAATGTGATGCACACACAAAATCAATATTTCTCATTCATAATAGATCACATATACATTTCTTCACAAGGATCATCAAAATATATACATACAAATATTCATTCTAACATAAACACAATTTCCACACATAAATCATGGACATAACTTGGTTAATAACATAGATCTTCTTCATATTTATCAATCACAAATACTCTTCCTTTTTCTATACACTCGAACCTCCATGCATTCATCAAGTAAAATATGAACATTAGTTTACTCTCACACAAAGCAACATATACCTTCTTCAACATATAATAGTAACGCAAACACATGCCAACACATAGAACTCGAATGATATCAAGCGTTTTATTGCATGCCAATAACATTAATATAGATCAACACATAACCAAATGACAAAGAGAAATGATACTTTAAGAAAATTTTAAGTTGACAAACTCCACGTGGCGCGGCACAACAAAATTTTGTTTTTATTTTTAAAATAAAGAAAACAGGGGGTGTTTTGTAATATGACCCTTGTTTTGAAGGTTGCGGTTTTGTCTTCCATTCTTCTTCTTTGCACTTCTATCTTCCACTCTTCGTCTTCCAACATATTTTGTTCCACACGAATGCCTCAAATGTATCTACAAAAGCCAATGAACAACTATAGTAAGGCACTTGTAGAATTCTCAAACACAAATCAAATTTACTATCAATAATGGAGCGATTACCTTCTTCAATGTCTTTACTCAATGTAGATCACCTAAAACACTAACCAAATAATACAAAACATAAACTGAGTACACCTAAAATAAAGGAAAAAACTTTTACCAAAGTAGAAGCCAACACTTTCACTAAATTAGAATTCAAAACAAAATACCAATCCACACATGGTATACAATCCCATGCCCCAAAGCAATAGTATACAACAACATGACATATATGACACAAGAAAAATGAATCCACAAAACAAATCAAACCAGGGGCTGAAGCAACTACTAAAACAATATGCAAAGAATTAAATATCAAACACAGACTACTTATATGGTAATAAAAATGCAATAAAAAAAACATCAATATTTACCCACAAAGTTTGTATAGATTTCTTCATCCAAAACCCACTAACAATGCTAATAAGTGAAAGTTCCGTAATAGTCTCATAAAACCCTACCAACATTATCCCCATCCATGAACCACTCCACAACAACCAATTTGAAAAAAAAAAGGATTCAATTACCACTAGACAAAAATGCAAAAAATTAACTCTAAAACAAATTGTTCACGAAATCACCAAATAAACCCTAATTTACGAAGGATGGCCAAATGGAACAATCAAAATTGGCTACTTTGTCCCTTTCGCGCAACAAAATGAAAACATAAGGGGAAGATAAGATACACACCTTTTTATTTCTAAACTGGGACCTTGCAGGACAGAATCAAAAACCCGAGGCTGAAGGCATAAGGGAATATAGAGAAGTGGCTAGGATGAAGGATGTGGACAAGAGCGTTGTTGTTCTTGCTGGTGAAAACGAAGAAAAAGAGTGGAAAAGGGCTTTGTTGTTCTTGTCGGAGAAAATGAAGAAGAAGAGTGGAAGAGAGAAATGCAAAAAAGAAGAGTAGAAGACGAAACTGCAACCTTCAAAACGAGGATCAAATTACAAAACACCCATCTATTCTTTTTATTTGAAAAAAACAAAATTTTGTTATGCTGCCACGTGGAGTTGGTCAATTTTGTTAACCAAAAGTTTGTTAAAGTATTATTTTTCAATGACAACAACTCGTTAAGTTCCCTTATCTCCCTTTGTTTTCTTTCCCCTTTGAAGTTTATGCACATCAATGTTTATTTATGAAGTTTTTAATTTCGTTTTCACTCCCTTTATGCCACCTATTTTACAAATCTAACTATATTTTCACATTTATTTTGGTGTCAAAAGATAAGAAACCACTCTTAAAACATATTTAATATACTTATAGATCTAATTTAGTTTATATACATCTTATAACTACTATATCTATTTAATATTTTCTTTATTAATTAATTATTTACCAAATTTTATCTCTTTTATAATAATCTTCAAAAATCAAATATTTACTTTTAAATTAAATAATTAATAAACCATTTTAAAAAAAACTTTTAATGGAATAAATTAAATAATTGATAAATCATTTATCTCTTTAAAAGTGTTTTAAATTAAATAATCAATAAACAATTTTGTCTTGTGATTTTTTTAATTAAAATAAAAATTAAATAATAAACAAACTATTTTTTAATCTTTTAAATTAAATAATTAATAAATTATTTTATGTGAGAAAGTTTCTTACATGAAATAAATCTTTTAATTTGTTAGGTTCATAGATATTAGGTATAATTACTTGTATAGTACACAGTTTGGGGTTAGTGTGTCAAATAGGTACCCGGTTTAAAAAAAGTGTCAATTACATCCCAACTTTTGAAAAAGTGCTTCAATTAGGTTCTTTTCAGACAGAGTTGGCTAACGCCGTTAGTCAACGTGCCACGTGTCAATCTGTGGTTTTTTTTTGTTATTTTTAATTATTTTTAAATTTTTTTAAAATTTTAAATTCTTTTTTTATTTTTTGAAAAAAAATTAAAAATACCACGTGTCAAGTCCCTGTGTGTGACACGTGGCATTGTCAGTGACATGTGGCATTGTCAGTGCCACGTGGCATTGTCAATGCCATGTGGCATTGCAATGCCATGTGTTAGTGTCACTACGAGATACCATTGTGTTGATTTCGATTTAGTCTCCATATATCTCTTTTTGTTTCAATTTAGTACCTAAGTATGTGTATCTGATTCAATTTTGTCCCAATTTTTTTTAATAATTAAAATATTTTTGTAATCCATTTTTTATAAGATTAAAAATAATTAGGTTAAAATACCTTTTTGGTCCCAATTTTTGTCAACTTTTTTCAAATAGGTCCCAATTTTCGCGGGGTGCTCAAATAGGTCCTAATTTTGGTCAATTTGATTCAATTAGGTCCTAATTGGGTAACGCCATTTAAATTGATAATGTTTCACTGTACAATTGACTTTTCCTTGCTACGTGTCGAAATAGTAATCCTACGTGTCATTTTTTCTTTATAATGAGATGGTTAATTAGGGGGTTAAACACATTAAGTCTTTAATTAAGAGGATTTAACGAAAAAAAAAGAAAGTCAAATAAAACAGAAATTGCAGCGCGATTAAAAAGTAAAAGGGGTTAACCCATCTTAAGGTTTGTGCTGAGGGAATTAGCGATTTAGGTTACTGCGCTCGAATTTGTGGAAAAGATTGAAAAGGAATGTCACTTCATTTGTGGTGTGCAATTGCTACGAGGTCATCGTCAATTCATTGCAGATATCGCTACCAGGTTAGGTTTTCTATTGCGTTAGCGGTTTCGATTTCGTTTTTGGTTTTTGGTCGTTTGCGATTTTGTTTTTGGTCGTTTGCGATTGGCTTGGTGTTTGTTTCAAAAGCGGTTTTGTTTGTTTTATTGCGCTATTGTGTTGTCATTGTCTGCTATTTTATGGCATTCTGATTTTCGTTGTAGTGTCCCACTCGTTTGTCCTGAACATCTTTGTCAGTGGATTGGGGTTGTGTGCGTGCTTTGTCGGTGTTGGTGCGGTTTGTTTGAAAGTTGTGGTCCCTTTTTTGTTCGTGGACCCTGTGTGTGTTGTTTCAAATGTTTTATGCCATATTAAATGTGTTTGTGGACCCTATGTGTGTTGCTTACAAATGTTTTTTATATCTGCCACATATCACTTGTTTGAAAAAGTGGTGTGTAATGTGTGATGACACTTTCGAAGTTGTGGTCCACCATGGTGGACTTTTTAAATAGTTTGGTCCTATTAATTACATAGGTGGGGAAACCACTGTTTGGGGTTGTGACCCAGACACGTGGAGTTATTTTGAGGTGGTAGGGGAAATCAGGGAAATGGGGTATGTTAATATTAAGGAGTTATGGTATGCAATAAAGAATGCCATGTATAAGTTGGAGGATGACAAAAGTGCAATAAATATGATGCACATTGCCAAACACTATGGCCAGGTTCATATGTTTGTTGTGCATGGTATATCTGAAGCAGAAGTTGTGGAAAACGACTTAGAGGATCAACAGGGTTTGCTTTGTGGGGCTGAGTTAGAGAGTGGGGAGGGCAATCACATAAATGCGGAGGTACAGGAGGTTGAGAAGGAGGTACAGGAGATTGAGAAGGAGGTCCAAAAGGAGGTTGAAAAGGAGGTTGAGGAGGAGGTTAATGAGGAGGTTCGTGAGGAGGTTCATGAGAAGGTTAATATGGAGGTTGAGGAGGAGGTTCACGAGGTTCAGGTTGAAGTGCAGATGGGGGTGATGGTTTAAGTGAATGTGAGGTGCAATCTCATCTGAGGGGTGAGGAAGGAGTTCAACATGAGGATGAGGGACTTGTTGATATCCAGATCAGTTTGGACAATGGTGATCATAATTTGTTTGAAGGGAGTGTAGAGGTGAATAATGAGCAAGAGTCTGACCAGGTGGAACATATTGAAAAAAAGAATGAAAGTGATGAAGAGGAATACAGTGACAATGAGGAAAATGCTAGTTATGTAATTTCGGATAGAGAGACAACATGAGATGAATGGCAATCAGATGACCTCCTTAGTCTTAATAAAAGTGATGATGAAGGATATGTTGATGAAAGTTCAGGTGATAAAGGGGGCAGCTGTGGTCCTTTTGGCACTTTTGTCATGCCAAATTCCATGGCTGACTATAGGTGGGATGTGGGCACAAATTTCATAGATAAGGAACATTTCCAACAAGCAATAATAACTTATGCAGTTCATTCTGGTAGAAACATAAGATGGGTTAAAAATGATAAACAAAGAGTGAG
>Ga0209589_1004851_pt1 | contig 23063 bp, 15 predicted proteins | sample CowpeawhiteBW_FD_187525 | JGI IMG/M metagenome (GOLD analysis project Ga0209589, IMG submission 187525) | Root nodule microbial communities of legume samples collected from California USA - Cow pea white BW (SPAdes) (version 2) | ecosystem: Host-associated > Plants > Roots > Nodule | place: USA...
TATTATTATTACAAATTATTATAGTTAAATAAATTAATAATATATTTAAACAATAAAATTAATCATTATACAATTAAACCAATAACAATAATAATTATTCAAATCATTAATTTATATATCCTAACAATACAATCTGTTTTAAATATTAAAAAATATAAAACGAAAAAAAAAACACGTATGCACGGGTCTGGGACTAGTTATACACTGAATGTATTCAGAGGGCATAAGTACACTTAAACTTGTACATATGGTTTATGATTGGTTAAATTTTGATGAGTTTTTGAGACATGATTTTTGAATAGTTTAGTGGTGGGCATTGCCTAACGAACGATTGAGGTTATGATTATGATTGAGTTGTTAAGTTTGTGTAATTTGTTGGTTTGTCATTTGGTTCCTAAGGTTAGTGTCATTTTACAATTCTTTGATTATTGTTGTGGTGGTTGTTTTAGGGTTACTAGTGGGATTAAAATACTCTTTTGATAGGTTTTGGTTGTTTTAAGTAATTAACTGTGTACATTTTGTGAATTAATTAGGTTTTCTTATGCTGTCACGTGCAAATGTTTATTGTCTGTGATCCACATATTGTTTGTTAATGTAGGTTAGTAATATGTGCAGTTTATGTGTGGATTTCCATGTTATATATATAATATTGGAGCTTTTTTTGGAATTACGGTCCAACATATTAGAAGGAATTTGTAAATATTGAGACAATGAAATATATGGGCTAAACATCTACATGGTAATGTGACTTGTTTAGATTGAACTATTTTCATATATTAGGGATTCCTAAGAAGATTGGGCAATTATGGATGAAAAAATATGGTTTCCGATCTGAGGTAATAAAGAATATTTTGGAATATGTATTTGATTAGATAATAGGTTTATAGAGAGTGTACAGAACAATAATTGAAAAAAGAATAATAATATATAAATAATCAATGATTAATCTATCTTTGAAAAGTAGTGAAATTAACATGTTTAACAATAATTATTTTATTTTTTTTATTAATTTGTTATTTCATTTATTGTAATCAAATTTATATTATTTATATTTTTGCATACCAATCTTATTTATTAGGTTAAATTACTCTTTTTGTCCCTCTACTTGTTAAGTAATATCAGTTTGCTCTTCAAATTTTTCGTTGTCTCAATTTAGTATGCATTTTTTTTAAAATGATTCGATTTAGTCCTTACCGTTAGTTTGACCAGACACTATTAAAGCCAATGCCACGTGTCAATTTTTTTTTTTAATTTTTTACATGTGTCACGTGTCAAAATGACTCAATTTGATCCCTATATTTGTTTTTAGTTTCAATTTAGTCCCAATTTTTGTAAAGATGAAATAATATTGTCCGTCCTTAAATTGACACTCATTTTATTTTTTCATACATCTTATGTTGATATTCTTACTAAAATTAAAGTTTTTATTAAAAATTTCTATAAATATTTTAAATTAACTTTAAATTCTATACAAAACATTAGACTTTGGTTTTGTTTTGAACTTGAAATTTAGTTCCTAAACTTATGTGTGACAAGTTATTTGATTTTTAATCTTCATTAAGTTTGTATAATATGATACACTTGATGCCTTTATATATGATGACAAAATTGTTAATTTTTGAAATTAAGTTTGGAATTTAACTTTGTTTAATAATAAAGGCAATTTTGTTAAGAATAATAAAACTAAAAAAAAAACTTGTTTAAAAATATTTCTATAAATATTTAATAAAAATGTCAATTTTGTTAACAATATCATCATAAGATTTATAAAAAAATTAAATTGAGTGTCAATTTAAAGAGGGACAATATTGCTTCATTTTTATAAAAATTGAGACTAAATTGAAACTAAAAACAAATATAGAGACCAAATTGAGTCATTTTGACATGTAACACAACTGTGAAGTAACACGTATAACAAGTTAACAAAATTCAAAAAATAAAATAAAATAAAAATTTAAAAAAAAATTCAAAAAATTCAAAAAAACCATAAATTGACACGTGGCATTGACTTTAACACTGTCTGGTCAAAATTAACGGTAATGACCAAATTGAATCATTTTTAAGAAAATGAGGACCAAATTGAGACAACGAAAAACTTGAGAACCAAACTGATATTACTTGACAAATAGAGGGACCAAAAGAATAATTTAACCTATTTATTAATTCCATTACGTTAGGTTTTTTTTATTATTTGAATTGTGTTTTATTAATCTTTCATGTCGGATTTCATCAGAATCAATTGTTTAAAATCATTTTGTATTCCTTGGGATACGATTAAGGATTAACATAATTCTATCTAGTTTATTAACTATTAATTTGGCAATACTAAAGTTGCTTTAGTTAGAATAGTGTTAATTTGATAGCGTCAACTTGATAGCGTCAACGACAATTTATCACACCCCATTTCACTATTCCACTACTTTTATCAACATAATCAAACTCAAAATTTTTTCAAAAACATTCTAACATATCCAAATGACGAAATCAAACTCCTTAATGCATGCTAATGAAGAATTTATGCACATTATTAACAACTTGGGTGTCTTCCAAGAACGCTTGTTTAATGTCATCAATTCGACGCTTTTTCCATTATGGATCTTCTAAACTAGTGAGTAGGGATACCAACGAGTCAAGTCAGGCAGAGATAGTGCCTACCCATTGCTCAACTCGCAATAAAAAAATCCACCCGTTACCACTAGAACCTGCAAGTATCCGTGAATACTCGTGGATATTTTAAAAAGAATATTTTATAAATTTTTAAAATAAAATTACAAAAAGATATAAAATTAAATATAAATTAATTTTTTAATTTTTAATTAAATTTAACCTAATAAAATATAAATTAAATTTTAATTTTAATTCCATTTAACTTAATAAAATATAAATTAAATTTTAATTTTAACTTTTTGTGGGTAATGGATACCAATCGGTACAAGTAGTATGATATCCGCACCCGACCCGTTACTCGCTACCCACGGGGTACCAACTATCTATCGTAAATTTTATCTGTGGATATCATGAACACGACTATTTTTGCTATTGCTACTGGTGAGTGTGGTGAGTTTCTTGTAGTCACCACCCAAGTAAGCCTTTAGCCTCTATCCATTGATCACAATTGTTCTTGGTTGTTGGATCTTCTATTTCAATTGTTCCATAAGGCTTGACCTCTTTAACTATGAATGGACCTGACCACCTAGTCCTCAACTTACCTAGAAACAATTTTAATTTTGAATTGAATAAGAAGACTGGTTGGTCTGGTTTAAATTGTCTCTTTATAATCCTTTTGTCATGAAATTCCTTTACTTTGTTCTTGTACAAGGAGGAAGATTTGTATGTTTGTAGCCTCATTTCTTTCAAAACATGGATCTAACATTTCCTTTTCTCACCAACAAGCTTTAGATCATAGTTCAGAGTCTTTAGGACCCATAGTGCCTTATGCTCGAGCTCCACAAGTAAGTGACAAACTTTTTCATATACAAGTTGAAAGGGGGTTAGGCCAATGCCAATTTTAAATGCAGTTTTGCATGTCCATAATGCATCATCAATTTTCAAAGCGCAATCCTTCATATAATCAACAACTAACTTTTTTAAAATCCTTTTTAGTTCTCTATTGGAAACTTCATCTTGGCCATTTGTTTGTGGGTGGTAAGGTGTTGCTACCTTGTGTCTTATTCCCTAATGTTCCATCACCTTTTTAAGCTGTCTGTTACAAAAGTGAGTGTCACCATTACTGATTAGCACCCTTGGTAAGCCAAATTTAAAAAATGTTCTTTTTCAAAAATTTGATCACAATTTTGGCACCAACAATTGATAGTTGTAGCTTCTACCAACTTCGAGGCATATTCCACTATCACTAACATGTATTCATTGGAATAGAACATTGGTAGTGCTCCTACGAAATCAATTCCCCAACAATCAAATATTTCAATCTGAATTATGCGTTGGAGGGGAAGTTCTTGTCTTCTGGATATGCCTCCCTCCCTTTGAGATTTGTCACAACTCTTGCAATAGTCATTTGCATCTTTAAACAAGGTAGGCCAATAAAAACCAGATTACAACACTTTGGTTGTAGTTATTTCTCTATTTAAATGACCTCCATAGGGTGAGTTATGGTAGTGTCACAATACATCTTTGATTTTTGTACTAAATGTGCATCTCCTGAACAAGCCATCAATGCCTACTTTGAAGAGGTATGAATCATCCTAGACAAACTACTTGGAGAATTTTAATAGCCTCTTCCTTTGGTGCTTACTATACTCTTTGGGAATTGTTCTAGCAGCCTTGAAATTAGTCATATCAACAACCAATGTTTGTCTTGGATTACAAACCTTTCATTTTATGATTGCTCCTTCCTAATTAGTGACTTTCTCATTGCTTAGCCTTGATAAGTGGCTAGCTACAAGACTCTCACTTCCCTTTTTATCCTTGATGGTCAAGTTGAACTCTTGTAGCTGCAAAATCCACCTTATTAGCCTTGGAATGGAATCACTTTTGTTCATGAGATATTTGATAGTTATATGGTTAGTGTAAACTATTATTTGTGATCAAATCAAGTATGCTCTGAACTTTCAGTTGTGACATAATTCACTTGAGCTTCATTCAATTTTTTGTTGGCATAATGAATAGTATGAAAATGGTTGCATTTTCTTTGGTCAAAGACAACTCCAACTACAAAGTCATTAGCATCACATATCAATTCAAAGGCAATTTTCCTGTCTGGTGCAGAGATAATTGGAGTTGTGCTTAGCTTTTTCTTAAGTGTTGAAAAAGCTTATAAGAACTTTTCATCAAAAGAGAATTTTGATTCTTTCAGTAGCAAATTGCAAAGAAGTTTTGAAATCTTTGAGAAGTCTTTAATGAACCTTTTGTAAAATCTAACATGTCTAAGGAAACTTCTGATTCCTTTGATATTGGTTGGAGGAGGGAGTTTTGCTATGATATCCACTTTAGCTGGATCAACTTCTATCCCTTTCAGAGATTTTATGGCCAAGTGGAAATTCTTCCTTAACCATAAAATGACATTTCTCCTAATTGAGCACCAAGTTGGTTTCTACACATATTTTCAGAACCTTGTTTAGATTCAAATGATGACCCAAATACTGAAAAGTCATCAATGAAAACTTCTATGCATTTCTCTATCAAATCTAAAAAGATTGCTGGCATGTATCTCTGCAATGTGGCTGGAGCATTCTACAACTTAAAAGATATACTTCTATAGGCAAAAATTCCAAATTTATAAGTGAATGTAGTCTTTTCTTGATCTAGTGGATCCTCGACTATTTGGTTGTAGCCAGAGTATCCATCTAGAAAAAAAAAATAGTAGGCTTGTCCAACCAATCTTTCTAGCATTTGATCCATGAAAGGTAATTGAAAATGATCCTTTCTTGTTGATTGGTTTAACTTTATGTAGTCAATACACATCCTCCATCCCAGAACAGTTCTTGAAGGGATCAATTCATTATTTTCATTTTGAACAACTATGATCCCTCCTTTTTTAGGAACAACTTAGACTGGATTAACCCATTCACTATTTGAAATTGGGTAAATCATACCAACTTCTAGCAATTTTATAACCTCCTTCCTTACTACTTCTTTCATATTTGGATTAAGGCATCTTTGAGACTAAGCTATTGGCTTGGAATTTTCTTCCATCATGATTATGTTCATACAATCAAAGAGTTTAATTCCTTTTAAATTAGCTAAGGTCCAGTCTATAACTTTCTGAATAGCCTCCAATATTTTCATCAATTTGTGTTTTTCACCCTCTGTGAATGAATCGTTCAAGATGACATGTTTGTGTGATTTTCCTCCAAAAAAGGAATATTTCAAATGTGAGGGCAACTTATTGAGCTTTTCATGTGATCTTTGTTTTGGTGTCTCCTTGCAGTTGATTTCCATCTTTGTGCACTAGCAGAGGTTATTGATTTAACATAATCAAGTTTTGTTATCAACAATTTTCCCCTTACTTCTCCTTGACATAAATGTAATTGTCATCATTGGTTAATACCTTCAATTTTTGGTTACTTTCTTTTGTTCATCCGACAAAGTTCATCAAGAGTATCCATTTTGAAGTAATCTTTTTTGTCAACAAGATGCTTCATGTCTTCAAACACATTAAAGTTGAACTCATCATCTTGTACTTTTACTTTTAACTTGCCATTGTCCACGTCTATGATAACTTTTGCAATTGTCATGAATGACCTTCCTAAGATGAAAGACACTTCTATATCCCCTTCAATATCGATAATCACAAAGTCTATTGGAAAGTAGAACTTGTGTACTTTAACCAAGAGATCTTCCACTACATCATATGGATATTTTACTGATTTATCAGTAAATTATAATGTCATCCTTGTAGGCTAAGTTTCCACATCTCTTACCCTCTTAACAATTGATAGAGGCATCAAATTTATGATTGCCCAAAGGTCCAATAGTGTTTTGCCTACTATTAGATCTCTAATTGCTATAGGCAGAGTAAAATTGTCAAGATCCTTGAATTTTTTAGGTAAGGGTTTTTTCATGATGACAGTACATCCAACTTCTAGTTTCGCAGTTTCTTGTTCGTGAATTTTCCTTTTCTTGGTCAATAGATCCTTCATGAATGGTATATTGATCTACAATCTTTTGATCATGTTTAAGAACCTTGTAATTAATGTTCCAACAATTAATGTTGTAATAAATGCGAAAGAAAAGTTCTAACAACCTTACCATTGACCTCTATTTATAGTTTTCTACGTGTGCCTTTGATTAGAGTTGGCTTAATCATGACCCAATTGCTTTTAAAACTTGATTAAAATGACCTGTTTAATTTTAATTGCCGACGAACCTTTTTATTTCTGATGTCGTTCGATGTTACATGTTGAACGTTGTTGTCTGATTCCTATCTACATATCTCCAGCATTACACCTTGAATACTCGATGGACCGTTCGTGTGGCACCATTGAGGTGGCTGGTCACTCATTGTCACATTTTTTATATGATCAACAATTGGGCCCTAACAACCAATATATTGTTCGCTTAGCACCAGTGAGGCAGCTGACCATTCGTTGGCACATATTTCCATTTGATAAACAATGGGCCTTAACGACCAACGTATCGTTTGCATGATGCTGCTGAGGTAGTTGGCCACTCATTGATACATATTTTCATGATTTTCGTTGTGATCGTCACATCTAGGGGAGCTTGACTGCTTCGCAGCGAGATTTGTTCTATAGATTTGTATGTATACCATCCGGGTGCTTGGCAAGGTGGTCGCCGATCGGCGCACGATATTTGTGTACTTAGATTTGGATACAAGTTAGTTATGCAAATTACTTTGGGCACCGATAGACGTTTAGCTGGTCGATTAGTCCATACGGTACACAAGCCCCCCAAGCCTTGAGCGAGGCCTTATGTCGAAGTGAAAAGAATTTATTATACTGTTCAATTTTCTTCCCCAAGGTTCCACTCGATTCATTCAGGTGGACATTGCTTGGGATGGCATGCTCAGATACGATGCTTCGTATTTGTACCTGTTAAGCAGAATTTGAAGGGTAATGCCTCCTAGGCTGTTGAAGGTCTAATGCCTTTTGTGCAGCTAAGTATTGTTGGAATTTCTATAAATAGGAACATGTGGTCCCTATCATTTTCATGCTTTTGGCATCTTACACCGTTCTGGTAATGGGGTTTCCAGAATCATAGGGGTGAAGGAATTTCTCCCTCTGTGTGGACTTTCATCCTAGAGGGGTGACCTCCTTTGCTTGCCACTGAACTTTCCACTATCGTGTGAGTGGGTTCGTTCTTTGTTCCTTTAGGCCTCCCCGCATGGGAAGGGTGAGGTTGTTCTTCCTCCCCGATTGGCTCTACTCGATTATGCCTTGGGGGGGGGGGTAAGGGATGGTTAGGGTAGAAGGTATAGGGTTCACCTTCTCCCTCTCTTGTCTGATGGCCGCATTCTCTTCCCTTAAGACTCAAATTTGCACTTCGTAGTTCTGCTACATTTCATCCTTACACCGCTGCATCATCCTCAACATCTCTCGGGTGTCTGCTTGGTCATCTGAGGCATCGGGCACTTCAATGTTGCTCATCATGTTTCTCGTGGTCACCATAAGGGTTTATGTTCAACAAACGTGCGACATCGTTGAGGCGACTGGCACGTCGTTGACACATATTTTCATATGATCAACAATTGGGCTGTGACGACCGACATATCGTTCGCTCGATGCCACTGAGGTCGACCATTCGTTGACACATATTTTCATATGGTCAACAATTGGGTCTTGACGATCGACGTATCATTCGCACGCCGCCGTGAGGCAGTTGGCCGCTCGTTGATTCATATTTTCATGATATCCGTAATGATTGTCACGTACAAAGAATGTTGACTACTCCACGAACATGATTTGTTCTATAGGTTCGTATTTCTATTATCTGGGCGCTTGACAAGGTAATCATGATCAATACTCCATATTTGTGTACTTATAAATATAAATTAATTATACAAATTACTTTGGACGTAGATAAGTGTTTAACTGATCCACTAACCCATACAATACAATATGCTAAAACACTAAATAATTTAATATACACGTTAGAGTAGTTATCATGTGACCCATAACATTCCACAATTTATTTAATCCAAAATTTAACGCATTTTAATTTTGTAATTAAAAACATAAAAATAATTTAAGAAACTAAACACGTAAAAATTACATATACAGGGCCTTTTGTAATGAAATTATTTCATGATACACGTTTTATTGGTAAACGTGTTCTAATTACTTTTAGAAAACAACGGAACCGGTCAAAATATTTAATTATTATACTACTTTTCTTTAAAAAAATATTTCATTTATTATAGGCTTTAAAAATTACTTTTCATAAACAATTATTTAGAATAGAAAAGGTAAAAAATTCTGCATTCTTATATTTAGTTAAAAGAGTTTAATTTTACATCGTAAATAGAGATAAATTATATTCTCATAATAATTATTTCGATATATAAAAGAAGGATTAAATATATTTTTGGTCCTTGACTTTTAGTAAATTTTGAAATTAATTTATTTTAAAATTTTAAATTAATTTAGTCTTTCATTTTCTAAAATATATTAATTTAGTTATTTTAATCAAATTTTGTTAAGTTTATTTGACATTTCAAGCGTGTTTCATAATAGTATTTGACTTAACATTAAAATAAAAATATGTTAAAAAATATAAACAACTTAAATACAAATATGAGATGTGTACGAAACATAAAATAATTATAACAAAATTTAATTAAAATAACTAAATTCACATATTTTAAAAATAAAAAATTAAATTGATAGAATAATTTTAAAATTCACTTAAAAGTAAAAAAGAACAAAACCATAGTTATTGTATCAAACAAAAATATTAACAACTGCTTTCTAGATATACTCACTTAAAATTCTATTTATAATCATTTATAATTAATACTAGTAAAGAGATGCTTCATATTTATCGGATTATACTTATTTTATCTGTACCTATAAATTGTGAAAAGTTTCCTTTCGGTAACCATATTTTTAAAATAAATAAAAGCTATTTACAATAAAATTAAAAAATTAATTTATATTTAATTTTGTAATTATAATAATCCATATTTATATATAATGAGAATTATATTTATATTCTATCCCATTTCAAATTAAAATAATTATTTTAACAATAAGTAATAATTTATTTAAATTTTAATTGTTTTTTTATTTAACTGTCTATTTAAACTTAACCATTTTTAATTAAAAAATTTCTTATAGAATAACAAAAATATCTATAATAAAATTATAAAAAGAATATTTAATTTTATAATCTATAACAATATATAAAGAAGATTCCTTTCTTTGTATTCACATTTTAAAATACCAATTTTATCGTTTAAAGTATAATTATTTATAAAAAATTTAAAAATTAATCGTTACTTCTACCAACTTTTTTATGAAATCATCTACTCTTCTCTTTTTCTCTATTTATCAACAATTATTCTCTCATCTTTTCTGATATATTTCACTTCATTTATAATAAATATAATTTTATTTTATATATTATAACTTAATAACATTACATTATCATCACTTACTAATATAATATCACATATATTTACAAAATTTGCACGACAACGACAGTTATAATAATAACAATAACAATAATTTGTTATTTTTTATTATTATAAAAAACGGTGAACACCCATATGTTTTCACAAGTATCTAGTGTTAATTAAATTGGGTTTAATTTTAATAACGGTAAGTTTAAAATTTCACCCTTTTAATTCATTAAAGTTTATTTTATATATTTTAAAAGTAATTATCAATTACATAAAGAAAAAAAACACAATTGAATGAGGCCTTTTAAAAAAATCCTCAGCATAAAAAATATTCTAATTATAATTTTAAAATAATATATTCAGATATGAAATGGTAAAATTGTTTCAATTATAACTTTGAAAACAAATATTAATTTCATTATTTATAATAATCTTTGCATAAACAAATAATTTGATCTTTATTAATTAATTTGGAATATCATTAATTAATTTTTATTATTATTAATTAATCATAAAATAATAAGAATAATAATAATAGTATTTAAAAATTAATACCATGGTTTGTTTGAGTGTTTTTTTATATAATTTGTACTCTAATAGACACTCTAATTTGTACATAATTTAAGAAACTATTAAATATGATGAACTGTAGTTATTTTAATACACATTCTAAGTACTCTTACTGTTGTTATGTGTTTATAAGATCATAAAAATAATAGAAAATATTTTTTCAGATATCATTTTATAACTTCAATAAATAATATTTTGAACTTTAATAAATATGTAATAATTAATATTTTAATTATATTTTTACTTTACTTTTTATTATTAAATGTAGATATTGTGCTTTCAGGAATAATAATGTAATAATAGTTATTATTTCATTATTATCATGGTTATAATTGAACCCATTAAATTTTGTTAAAAAATAAAATAAAGTACTTGGACAAAGGTATGTCCCTACTACCTAACATTTCTCGTGCAAGTAAAGTCTGGTTTTGACTATGGATCTGAAGCCACTAATTGTTTGTCCATTACCAAACCCCATTTCCATTAACTCTAATTAATCCATTATTTCATTGTGTTTTAAGTCTTTTACTACCAAATCTCTTTTGCTGCCTCACTCACCACTTTACACATCAAAAACAATACCAAAACATTCCATATCATAACTCTGCATCCCATTCTTCTTCCTCACCACCAGAATCCTTCTCCTTCCTCACTTTCTTAGTTTGCTACTCTCATCACTCACTCTCTTTCTACCCTAAACCACTAAATCGATCTAAATTTCTCCAAATCGTAAACCCTTTTTGCTCAATTCACTTAATTCTCCCCCCTGCCCCCGCTGTCGGCTCGTGGGTGGGTAAAGTTGTCGTTTTTGTCTTCTGGGTATGGCTGGTGTTGTTGTTTCAATGTCTTCTTCTTCTTATCGCCTTTGATGTAATTTGTGTGTTGTCTGATTCCCCTTCTTATTGATGTTTTGAAATTGGGGATGTTTTTTTTTTTTTTTTTTTTCTTGTTTCGGGCTGGATTTGGGTTTACAGGTTTTGGAGCAAAGACGAAGATGGGTGAGGGAGAGCGTTTCCAGCTGGGAACTGTGGGCGCGTTGACTCTTTCAGTGGTTTCATCTGTGTCCATTGTGATTTGCAATAAGGCGCTGATGAGTTCATTGCATTTTATTTTCGGTAAATTCTCTTTCCTCTTGATTGTTGCAAGCTTGTACCCTTGTTTTGTTTTCTATTTTTGCCACCTTTTTTTTCTTTCATTTCTTCTTTTTCTAACCTACTTGTTCCATCAGTGTTTGTGTGATTTCATGCGTGCTATTACAATTGAAGATTCATAATTTTAGCCCTTCCCTTCCTCTTGCCTCTTTTGTTGGAACTTAGAACTTGATCCATTGTACTTGCTGCTACTTCTTGTGACGTAGTCTGCCAGCGATCTAGACTGTGTACTCACCTAGGGTGTGTCTGGTTGGCTGTTTAGGCAGAAGTTTTGTAATGAAAATTACGCCATACTTGCTTCTTTCAACATGAGAATGTGGAAATAGAAATGTTTTTCGTTATCAACTTTGGTTGACAATCATTTTCAACCAACTCAACTGCCCATGCCCTTAGAGAAACTAGAAGTGTTAGTTGGAGATTGGATTTGTCGAATTTTATAATTTTTCATGTTGCCTTTGTATCTAAAATTTAGTTTCCTATATACTATATCCGGGAATTGATATGATCTTTTGGATTGTTGATATCCCTTCTTTTTCTAAATTAAATATTGCCACTTTGGACTTATCTATTGTTGTCTGTATTCACTAGGCATTACCAAGTTAAGTATTTTGTTTTCTTTACTTCTTTTTCTGCAATCTATACAGCTGCTTAGTAATGTGAATAAGATGAGTTGCCTGGTTAAAATTATAATAATTGATTTGGTTTTCTGGAAGTACCTAAACATTAGATATTACTTATCATTATTGTGCATTTTAATGTACCTGTTTTCTGTCCTATTGACAAAGAAGATCAACTTATCTCGTCTGAAATTTGGTGTATGATGATGATTTAGGTTATTTTCATCCATGTGCAAATTTGAGCTTTCATGTTTACACTTCGATGTATTGTCTGAGGTTTACACGATTTTTGAAAGTTGTCCTTTTTGATATGCAGCTACAACTTTGACCAGCTGGCATCTGCTTGTGACATTTTGTTCCCTTCATGTGGCTCTCAAAATGAGATTCTTTGAGCATAAACCTTTTGAGCAGAAAGCTGTAATGGGATTTGGGATTTTAAATGGGATCTCAATTGGACTTTTAAATTTGAGCCTGGGGTTTAATTCTGTTGGCTTCTATCAGGTAGGTTTGTTAAGGTTCTGTTTCTCATTTGATTTTTGTTGACTCTGAACATCCCCGTGATATTCCTTTTCAGATGACTAAGCTGGCCATCATTCCTTGCACTGTACTGTTGGAGACCCTTTTTCTTGGGAAGAGATTCAGGTTCCATTTAACTTCTTGTCAATACTATGATTTTTTTATGTTTGATTGTTGATATATATGTACTCGAAATGTTAGTTATGTAATGGTCAATGAAAAAACTCATTCATATTCGTTTTCAGATCTTCTTTTTGTGTCTTATTTGTTCTCTCTCTCTCTCTCTCTCTCTCTCTCATACATACACACACACACACACACTTACTCAATGTTCTGGCCTCAAGTATGTTTGTATCTAAACCATTTGAGCTTACCTTGCTTTAGTATTTTCAATAAATAAAATTCATTGTTATCTTTTCATTGTTATTGCAGTAAGAGAATTCAATTTGCCCTTACTATCCTCCTTCTGGGTGTCGGGATTGCTACTGTCACAGATTTGCAGCTCAATGCTCTTGGCTCCTTCTTATCTTTTCTTGCAGTGATTACAACTTGTGTTGCTCAGATTGTATCCTTAAGTAATTTCATTTGCATTAACGCGAATTATTTTTGCAATATTTTCTGATCAATTGTGATATATTGAATAGAAGAATATACACTGGGGACTTATTTCTGAATCTTTTCAACTTTGGCATATATTTTTATATACTCTATTTGTTTGACATATTCTGTATTTTCCTTTGTCACTTATAGTGATTATCTTCTGCCCCGAGGTACATGAGGTGGTTGAAGAACTAATCATCATACCCCTAACTTAATTTTTTTTTGGGTTTTCTTGTTTAAATTGTGCAAGGCTTCACATGCAGAGCCTCATTTTTGGCCTGGGAGCTCCTTTTTCCCGTGACTTTGGACAAGTTCATTTTCTTTATCTAGAGGCTGTCATTTATGTTATTCGAAGATAGTTAGGAGTAAAATAGTTAGGAGTAAAATATAAGTTTTTATTGCGCTTGAAAGCTTTGCACAGATGATTGTCTGATTTATTTTCCTGGGATATCATTGTTTTATTTGGTGTCTTGTCCTTAATTAGTTGCTTTTAGATGACAAATACTATCCAAAAGAAGTTCAAGGTTTCTTCCACCCAGCTTCTGTACCAATCATGTCCATATCAAGCAGCAACCCTGTTAATCTGCGGTCCATATCTGGATAAACTTTTAACCAACCAAAATGTATTTGGTTTCAAGTATACAACACAAGTGACGGTAAGAGTTCAATTATTAAACAAGTCTTCCCAAGTTCCAACTCCTTTTTTTTAACGTTTTATCAACTGCTTCTTTCTGCATTGCAGGTTTTCATTATTCTTTCCTGCCTTATCTCCATCTCAGTCAATTTTAGTACATTCCTTGTTATTGGAAAAACATCTCCTGTGACCTATCAGGTTCTTGGACACCTAAAGACATGCCTTGTCTTGGCATTTGGTTATATACTACTCCAAGACCCATTTAGCTGGAGAAACATTCTGGGAATTATGATAGCCATGATGGGGATGATTTTATATTCTTACTATTGCTCACTTGAGAACCAGCAGAAAACTGTCGAAGCTTCATCACAAGCATCCCAGGTTTGTTCGGCCAACTTTGCATGTCTTGGTTTTTATACTTTAACAATCATTTCTAGAAGTACATTCTGTCACTATTTCTTCTTAACTTTTCCAGGCAAGAGAAGGTGAATCTGATCCTCTGATCAATGTGGAAAATGGAAGTGCAGTTGTGAGTGATACAATTGGACAGAGACAGTTGTCCCCTGTATGGAGCAAGAGCAAAGATTAGTATGTTTAATGGGCTTTCGTTATAGCATTGTCAAGAACAGTTATAGTCCTTATAGAGGGTTAACACCCGTGATCCATTTGGAATTAGGATCTGGAATTGCTGCCAAATACATGTCCCTGTCATTTTTTCTCAGTAGCTATAGTCTAATATTTCCTGAACCGTTTGCCGACCAACAATATTAGGGAGGGGAACAAGTACATGGTCATGTCGCAATTCTATTGGCCAACAGATATGCAGTATAGTATCATACATTTTCTGGTGATGTTTTCACATCATGTTACATTATAATTTCATATAGATATCCAAACTTTTTTCTTTGCCTGAATAATGTATAAACGCCTACCGGTTATTATTATTTTTTTATTCAGAGTTTTTTCCGTGTGTTTTAGGTATGTATTGATGGTATTGCTATACCAAAAGTAGTCATTTCTTTCAGTCTTTATTGTATTATTTATTTTTTGAAGCTTAACGACCCCATTATACTGTTCTTGGCTTGAACTTTACTCGTGCCCTTTGTCTTTTCTTTGTATATTGTAATATAAATTGAAACTTATGGTAGCTGTTGATTTTGCTTCCCATTTTGGCTACTTTAATTAAAGGGAGTGACCGATACGGTTACGAGTGAATGAAATGAAGAAGCAGCATCTAATTAAAAAGAAACAAAAGAAAATGCAAACATAATAAGGGTCTAGGAGTAGGAACATCCCTTGCTAAGGACATATTTGGGTAAATACCTGTTTATCTTGTTAATGTAAGGAAATACTTTCACCTTTGTAAAATACTGACATTCAACCTTGATGAAGGTTCATCAAATCTTTTCTGGATCTATTCTGCTCGTAAGATTTCTGTGAAAACCGACTCAATGTCATATAAGCTTCATCAGGACTCGTCAAATATCTTATAAGCTGGAAATTTCGTGATCCATTTTACTGATGCAATCTGAATTTTTCTCTGGTATCAGTCCATATTACAGCTGCAATGGAAGCAAGTATTCACAGCAGTGATGTCCTTGGATTCAGAATCCAAGATGCAACCAATGTTATTGTGCTGTGACTTTTTACATATTCATTGTCTGAGAAGAAAGTAAGCTTTTAAATAAAGTTAAAATTAATTTATATACAGGTTATCAATAAGAAAACATCTAAATCAAACAAGTTTTATTTTTTAATCAGATTGAATGGGGCAAATCATGATAACAAAAGAAGGGTTTTCTGGGAGAGGTAGCTTCACCACAACAGAACTTAACCCTTGAAAGACAATGGAAGTAGCGTAGGTACCTAGAGCATTCTCCTGAACATTATTCTAACTTTTGAATACATTGTAATTGAACTAAGAGGATTTACATTATTTATTTTGAAATGAGAGAATTGTTGAAGCTATTTAACGATTAATTATACTAGTTACATGCTTAACGCGTGACTTGTGTCCTGAAAAAAATAATGGTAGTAAATAAATAGTCGGCAGGTGGTGGTGTGCTGTAACAAGCCCAATGAAACTGGTGTGCAGTTATGCACGCGTGTACACCCTCTAATATTCAATCACTATATTTAGAAATTCTACTAAACACAAATAAGTTTAGTCAATTCAAAAATCAGTTTTAATTAGTAAGTAAGCAATGTTTTATAGGGTGACAAAAAATACACCAATTCAATTATATAAATCGTTTTACGCGATAAATTAATTATATAATATGTATTAAATAGGAGGAACATATGTGTTACTAGCATTTTATGTAGTTGGCATTGGTGACAAAATATTTGATCTATAAATCCATCTACTTGCTGTCACCGAATCTCCTCCACTTAGGTGTGTCGCAGAAGCGTCTCCATATCTTTCCCGATGGCTGCGCGAGCCCTATTGACCAGGAAAACCCTAGCATCGGTGCTCCGCAAAGACGCGAGGCCTCTCGGAGTAGGCGCAGCGGTGGCTACTCATTCCCGCGGTTTGCATGTGTACACGTTACCTGATCTGGAATACGACTATGGCGCACTGGAGCCAGCCATCAGCGGCGAAATCATGCAGCTCCACCACCAGAAGCACCATCAGACTTACATCACCAACTACAACAAGGCTCTTGAGCAGCTCCAAGATGCCGTTGCCAAGGCCGATTCCTCTGCCGTCGTTAAGCTCCAGGCCGCCATCAAGTTCAATGGCGGAGGTCTGCTTCCCTTCTTTTTACGTTTTTCTTCTTTTAATTTTGGTTTATCGAATGATGAATTACGGCAACTCGTGATTTGTTGATTGAATTAATATCGAGTCGTGAATAGGTGATAGTGGATTATTTAGTTTGTTGTGTTGTGGATGATAAGTTAATTGGCCTTTGTTGATGTTATAAGTCTGGTGTAAAATAGAGGCGGGGAGTGCGGATTTGCTTATGGGTCGCTGTGATTATGGTAGTACTTAGTGAAAGTAACATACTGTATTGTATCCTAGGCATTGATGCACAGATGCTTAAAAATACGACCAATCCGTTTGTATCGTACTCGAACGAACACAATTTTTATTTTACTCAAATGCAGTAGTTGTGTAACATGGATCTTTGAGTGCTTGTGTGTGTTTCCCATAATTTTATTGTTGTCATTCTGCTTGGAAACCGAAGGGAGTGGTTAGTGTGTAGCATCTATACTAACATGGATTGGTTGATGAGAATGAACAGTGGCTGCATAACTGCAGTGTAATCTGGACTTTTTGTTTTTGTTATTCATATTTTACTCTGTGTGAGAAATTATGACTGGTTTCAAAATGAACCAAACAAACTTTTGAGTGATGGAGGCAGGATATATCTTATCTAATATTGTTTTTAAAGTTATCCAATTCGGTTCATGTACAACTAAGGATCATTTCTTGCAGGTCATATCAACCATTCTATTTTCTGGAAAAATCTAGCTCCTGTTCGTGTAAGTTTGTATCTTGATCCTGTTTTTTGGAAATTATTTTGTCTTTGGTGTTCTTTTACCTAATAAAACTTCTCCCCTTGTGCAGGAAGGAGGTGGTGAGCCACCCAAGGGTTCACTGGGATGGGCTATTGACACGCATTTTGGCTCTTTTGAAGCATTGATACAAAAAGTTAATGCAGAAGGTGCAGCATTGCAGGGGTCTGGTTGGGTGGTGAGTTGATCAGATTCTGAAATTCCCAGAATATTTTCTTTCCTTGCATAAGCTTAATGTCTTGGTCATTGTTTGAAATGTTGCTTCCTTTTGCTTATTCTCTACTGCCTTGCCAGTGGCTTGGTCTGGACAAAGAGTTGAAGAGGCTTGTAGTTGAAACCACTGCCAACCAGGTAAACTGACCCTTCCACCTTCAATGCCCCTCCTCATTTTCTACATGATCCCAAGAGGCTTCATAGATCAGCCGTAACATATTACAAAAGAAAATAAATGAAAGTAGTCTTTTGGTCTGGCCTCCAATTCTGCCTTTTTGTATTTCTTTGGCATCACTTGTAGTTGTCACACCATCCAAGATCTTTTACTTGATATTACAATTTCGAATAGTCTATATTCCTTATGTTAAATCCATGAGATTCAACAGTCAATGAAATACTTTACCAAACAATACCTATTGTAATATGGCTTTGTAATCTGCGTTTGACTTTTTAGACTTCAAGTTTATTTCTAGGTATAAATTGCTAGAGTCATCACAGTCGTTGTATTAAATTTATAGTCAAGTCTTTACATACCTTCATAAATTCTTATATCTCTAGGTAAAGAACATCTTGCCTGTGTAAACCAACTGTGTTTATTTGTCCTTCCTTTCGTTTTTAATCTCTTTTTCATGTTCATTTTCTCTCGTTGTCATTGCTGAGACAGAGCAACCTCTCAAGTTCTCACTTTTTTTTTAGCTTTAAGTCTGACCACGGGAGGACCTGCAGCCACCTGCCAGCATATCTTATCAATTTTTCCCCAATTTATCTCGTTGAACTTTTGATTCTCTCTGTCATCCATTTTATTCTTTTCTGATCTGGCTATCGAACTGCTTCTTTCACTTTATTAGACTATACCCAACCTCCAAACACCAACAGACCTCAGGTGAACTTTTTCTCTCTAGCTCTATTTAATCTCGCTGCCTCTGAATCAATGGCTGCCTTATAGTTGAAGGGTGCAGAAACTATTTGGCCTGTGTTCCTTTTCTCTAGATCTGGTAAGACAAGTTTCAGTAATGTCAGTTCAGTTTTAATGAAGTTATAGCAATTAATTATTACAGAGACCTGCTTACAACACTTTAAAATAGCCAGGACTCAATTCTAAATTAACAAAAAAGTGTAGGGACCCAATTAAAATAGAGTGACATTGTTGGAATCTGGAGGACTTCAAATGTTTTGGTGTTCAGGATATATAAATTTGCTATAATGCAAACTATAGAAAAGAGAAGGAACTAGTTAGAGTTTTTCGTCTTTTCTCAATCCTCGTACTCATTTTTTTAGCTTTAGTGAACTATGTTTATGCTCTGAGCATATGTCTGTTGATTCTCATATGTAATTTTGAACATTTTATTTGCAGGACCCACTGGTTACCAAGGCACCAAATTTGATTCCTTTGCTTGGTATTGATGTTTGGGAGCATGCGTACTACTTACAGGTAAAATTGACTTGATGATCCACTAGTGACAGCGTGGTTGCTGTAATATTGTTATTTGAATCCTGTTTATATTTTCAGTTTGGTGGTTAAGACTTATGAGATGCAAAGAAATATTGGGCTGTCAAATTTAGGGTCTGTTTGGGTGGTTGCAAAATTTGATTTTTGGTTTCCAAATGGAATTTCAAAATAAGATCTGTTCAGTTAAAATAGAATTGAGTTATTTCTATCACGATTTTGAAACACTTTTTTAGAGCTTATTTCATCCTAACACTTTTATCTTAATAAAATGCCAATTACAAATAATTGGTTTCCTAACATAGTTATTATCCTGACTTATTTTCATCCTGAAATTTGACCTTCGAACGTTCTTCTATAGCTTCTATAGTTTGCATTTTGTAGTTGATATTACTGATTGGTTTTAGTGAATCAAAATTTGAATTTAGCATGAACATAAACTAATCATAGAGACAAGCAGGAAATGATGCCATAGCTTTCTCCTAAGTCTCAGAAGTTTATAATTAGCTGCAGTTAAGATATCTCAGATTGATTAGGGATAGGGCCAAAATAGTCCTTATAAGAATTGGGTAATCCTCCCCCGTTCTTGAGCTAGGTTCTGAAATTGGAAGCTTTGTATACTTTTAGTCACTATGTTTTACTTATGTAATTGCTCATATTTATTTTCTTGAAGCAAAGTCCTAGTAGTTTTTCAGCCGTCCAAATAAAGCCCGTCTTCCTAAAATTCCGTCCAATAATTAACAGAAATGTAAAGGTATGACGAAACATTCATTTGAACAAATTAGCAAAGGAAGACATATAGCATAGCCATTTTTTTTTATCTTTTATTATCAAAGTAAAACAAAAGCTTAGTGAAGCGTATAATTCAAGAATTCATGTAAAGTCACACCTTATAATGGAATATTCATTTTTCGTCCTTTATGTTAGTTAGGAATTCGAATCCACACACCCTCCGTAGAATAGAATATTCACATACTCACAAGTTTAGAAATAAATTAATTTTTCGTCGCATACAATATGTTGAAATTGAAACTTTTATCGTGCTATTATTTGGCAATCAGGAGGAAAAGGTAACACGCTTTCCCAGATTCCTAGATGCATATCCTTTGTTAAAAGTAATTCTGATGTATGCTTGTTTTTCTTAATGCAGTACAAGAATGTTAGACCAGATTATCTGAAGAACATTTGGAAAGTTATTAATTGGAAATATGCCAATGATGTGTATGAGAAAGAGAGCTCTTAGTCTGAAAGTGCTGCTTTATATGGTGTACCTGAGATGACAGATTTCCAGCAAGGTGAGAAAAGTGGAATAAAATGATGTGATGTAGAAGATAACACTAACTTTTTATACAGTTGTGACAAAGAACCTCGAGCATTTATGGATGCATTGCTCATGTCTTATGGTTTTCTGATGCTCTGTTAAGATGCTATTTGTGTCCGTCGATGTATATTTTTTGCTTCTAGGGTGTGATCCTTTTTCTCGAATAAGTAGTATAATTATGAAATCCAAGCCCCGTATTATTTGTTGGATGAACAAGTGGGAGTTGTTATTTAGTTGCGATTATTCATTAGAAATTTTTTTTTTTTAAAATGTTTAGACTTAGGATATAAAATGATCATTTTTTAAAATAAATTATTCCAAAGCATTGAGACAGGAGTGAAGTATCAAAGAGGTCCCTAACATATATGGAAGAGGACCGATAAAGCCTCTGAAAGAAAACTTCTTGCACGTTAGTCCTAAGCTTTTTATTCGTTGAATTCTTCTGTTAATTTAAACTCTATTTTTATTGCAACTTAAAATAGTGTTGTCGAAGCTCTGTTTATTGAGAGCTTGAATAACATCCTCTGATTTAGATTTTGAATACTTGTTCTTGTAGTTTTCGAACATCGTTTGGTCGTTTCAACTGCCTCCTCCACCGTAATCTAAGCTTCAGCTTTCAATTTCAGTTAACTATCACTGTAATTGTCTTTCCAATAGGAGTGTTTTTCACTTTCAAACTTCGCTTGGATATCTTTTTGGTTTATCATCTTCAACTTTCTTTAATTCCAATAATGTTTTTCAGTCCCCCTTTATTGGTTGTTGGATTTTGATTTATTTAATTGGATGTTGGAAAATTAAGACTTTTCTTTTCTAACTTTTTATAGATGTTGGTAGGATTTTCTAATGTAGGACTTTGGACAGGAATCGAGTAAGGTTTTAATGATGGTGGCAAAATAATTGAGGTTGAGAAAGGAAGTGAGAAAGTTGCAGTTGTTGAGGAAGAGAATTGAAGAAAGAAATGTTACAAACAATCTTATCTATAAGTGAGAAAATTTGTCAAATGGGCACATAAACGAGAGGATAAGGTCTTCTGATGATAGAACTATTAATGAAAAGACTAACTTCTCTTCAGAAAAACTTTAAAATCTAAGGTGAAAATTGTTTTTTGAAAAATATTGACGGTCACTTACGTAATATATACAATTTGACACTCAATAAGACATGAGATGTGTCATATTAAAATAGAAGGAAAAGAAGAGAGTGGAAATCTAGAAGTGAGAAATCCTCAAATAATTTCTTTTGCACAGTTTGTAACACCAATTTCTATTCCCAGTTCCTACATGATCTCTTCATGGAGCGTTCTTATTTGGGTCTTCCTTCCTGCACCTCCAAAATTTTTTCTACACCTCCAAACTTTCTTTAAATTCCCAAAAGACCTTTTGACCATTTAAGAAAATCCGCAAACACCGTACCCCCAAACTTATGTCGATTTTCGGAAGTCAAAATATATAACTTCCGGAAGTCAAAATATATCATCAAAAGTCGATTTCCGAGAGTCAAAATATATCACCGAAAGTCAAAAATTATCACCGGAAATCAACTTTCGGAAGTCAAAAAATATTCCCAGAAGTCGACTTCCGAAAATCAAAAAATATTCTCGAAAGTCGACTTCCGGAAATCAAAAAACATTCTCCGGAAGTTGACTTCCGTTAGAAATAAATTTTATTTTGAATATTTTTAATTTTTTTTAAAATTTAAATTTTTTAACTTTTAATGATTTTTTTAGTTTATTACTTTATTTATTTTTTATGTTTTCATATTTCTTAATATATATTTTTTTAAAAAATATTAATATCTATATATATAATTTTATCTTTATTTAATATACTAAAAAATAAATATAAATATAAAAATAAGAAAAATTAAAATAATATTAAACTTTAAATAAAAAAACAAAACCATAAAAAAATTTATTCTGCTACATTTAATTTTATTTAATATTTAAATTTATTTTAAAATAATAAAACTTTAAATTAAAAAAAATTAAAAATGAAAATTTATATACAAATATATATATATATATATATTAATTTTTTTTATTTTTATTAAATTTTTAATAAATTATTTAAAAATAAATTGAAATTTAAAAATATAAAAAAATATATAATTGAAAATTTTTTAAAAATTTGATTAAAATTAAATATTTAAATTTTATACAAAATTAAAAAATTCAAATAAAATATAAAATACTATACACATAAAATATATAAATAAAATAATTATAACAATATGAATAAAATAAATAAAATTAAAAATAAAATTGAAAAATAATTAAAATTAAAATAGTAAACTTTAAAAAAACAGAAAAAGAAAAAAAAAATATATATATATATATATATATATACACGAAAATCCGACTTTCGGTTTATATATATATATTTTAATTTTTTTAAAATTTAAAGTTTTATTATTTTAATTTAAATTATTTTTCAATTT
>Ga0209589_1004855_pt1 | contig 23053 bp, 17 predicted proteins | sample CowpeawhiteBW_FD_187525 | JGI IMG/M metagenome (GOLD analysis project Ga0209589, IMG submission 187525) | Root nodule microbial communities of legume samples collected from California USA - Cow pea white BW (SPAdes) (version 2) | ecosystem: Host-associated > Plants > Roots > Nodule | place: USA...
TATATATATATATATATATATATATATATATATATATATATATATATATATATATATATATATATATATATATATATATATATATATGTATATATATACATACATATATATATATACATATATATATATATATATATTGAATACATTGAGAACAATGCATGGATTAACTGTCGAGGTGTGGGGAAATAATTTATTTTGTTCCCCTTTTCTAATTTTATTTTCTGTTTGTTTTGTTTTTCTTTTTAAAAAAATTGTGATTTCTTTGAGAAAAGTGTGAAAGTATTAACTTTCTAGTTAAACTTTTAAACAATGTCTCATAAGAAATCCAGCAAAAATATTTCCCTATTTTCAATAAAAACATATTTGCAGGGATTTTAGGATTTGATTTAGTAGCTGGGATGGTCATAATTCTGGAAAAATAAAAGCCATGTGCCATGAGTAGATTGTTTCTATGATTTATTGATTGAGTTGATTTGAGAATTTCTGGACTAAATCTTTTGTGAAAGAGCTTTGACCTTGTGAGTTTTGAGCTTTATTGTAAAGGATGGACTATCATCTGCCATTCCTATTTTTCTCGAGTGACTTGCTCATGTTGCTTATAATCAAATGATTAACTTTATTCTTTTGCTTTGCAACTTCGATGAATTGATATGATTGAGGCAATTCTTGGTTTAGCTACTTGGCCAAATAAGTTCACCTTGATATTAATCCATTAGTTGCCCCTTTGATCTTTAAACCTCTTTATTTTTTTCAAGCCCATTGTAAATCCTTATAAAGAAAAATACCATGTTTTACCTTAGGAAGAAAGATGGAGCTAGTGCAAGAATGGTTGAGAAATTAAATGTGAGGGTGAGTATCTCACCCACAAAATAATAAAAATGGTAAAAGGAAAAATTGTTGATGAAAGAGTTTTGAAAAAAATGTAGAAAAATGATTGTTTTGTCAAAAAGAGCAACAAACGAAAAATGGTTGTTTTTGAAACTATGCTCCATAATTCTTTCTACATTACTATTTCAAAAACCCAAAAATCCTAAAAAAATTTCTACCTTTTCCTTGACCCTATTATAACCCGTAAAATGTTCTCATGATCTTTGAATGCATGTTTTCTGAAAGTTGTGAATATTAGAATCTTGTTGAGTATTATGAGTGTTTACTTGCATGAGTTTTTGGGTGAAAACACAAGCTAAAACACTTGACCGGAGTTTGGTGAGAAAACACACATTTTAACTTGAGTGATCTCTTTCATATTTGATTTGCTAGCTAAATTCAAAAGATTAACTCATGTGTGAAAAAAAAGAACTCATCCATTTGTACACGCATGATAACTTGATTTTTAGAAGATTGACTTGTTTCCAGTTATGTTCATTCCTTTAATCTAGTGTAGATATGGAATAAAATACTTCAGAATAAAGTTTTGAAATTGCTCAATTTTGCCCAAGAGTGCAAAAGCATTAGTGTGGAGGTGTGATGACAACAATAGTAACCCACAAATGGAGACCTGTGTGAATAAATGGGGAGTTGTGTTGGATTTTTTGAACTACTTGGACATTGTATTGTAATGAAAAGGCACCATGATGGCTTCTTCTTGGCTCCACGGATGCTAGCGTGAAGAGTGGATGCTCCTTGTTGTTGTTGGATGCAAAAGTATGAAGGAATAAGGTTTGAGGTGTTTGGTTTGGTGTAGGTGAAATGTTTCTTAAGAGAGGTGAAGCTAACTCTCAAGGAAGGAAGCTAAAGTATACTAGCAAGGAGGCTACTCTAGAGTGTGCTCAAGGGAGATAAAATGTGCACACATTTTGGTAGAAATTCTCTACTAAATTTCAAGCACAAAAATACATGTCCTAAGCCTTCTATTTATAGCTTAAAATGATACCAAAGAGTCTCCAAAAAGAGGAGGGAAGAAGAAGTATAGAAAGTTTAATTTTGGAGCAAAAAGGGAGCATGTGGGAGGTGTAACTTGCCACTTAAGCAAGTCACACTATCATTGCCATAGGACGCTCATTTGAAGCCTTGGAGAAGAAGCTTGAAGCTTTTAGGTCTATCTAGCTTTATGCGTTCCACTAAAGCCCAATTCCTCTAAGGCTCGATACATGGCCCAAAGAAAATCGTATTCTACTGGCCTAAAATACAAAGCCCAAAATTAAATTCTAATAAAAGATTTACAAGGAAAGAGTCCTAGGTTAGGTCATTAGGTCTTCACATCTTCCTTGGCCCATGTTAAGTTCATCGTGGGCCTTACATGCTTAGTTGATGCACATTCTTCTTGTATCCTCCTAGCCATAACTCTTGTAGTAGGTCCCTTGGCTAGAGGTATCTCATTACACCATATTCTATCTACCCAATATAGCTCATAATAGATGACATTAGACTTCCCATGACCAAAAGAGTTGTCAATTGGAGTCAATTTTAACAAAAATAAATATGGGACCAGTAGTAACCCACATCGGAGGACCCATGTGCAAATAAATGAGGAGTTATGCTGGGTTTTCTGAACAACTACTATAGAGTATTGTAATCAACAACCATCATATTCTATTTACCCCATATAAGCCATTCACATCTATATTGGACTTCCCATGACCAAAAACATATTCAATAGTAGTCACTCTTAATGAAAAAAAATGGCACCACCAGTAACCCATATCTGGGGACCCATGTGAACATAAAGAGTTAAATATGTTTTTGGTCCCTTAACTTTAAATGAAAATTAGAATTGGTCCATCTCTGAAACTTTAGCCCACTTTAGTCCTCCATCTTTAGAAATGCATGAATTTAGTCCTTTTAACCAAATTTTATTAGTTTATTTGACGTTTCAAATGTGTTTTATGATAATAGTTGAGTTGTTTACACTGTTTCACACATTTATGTTTCAATGTTAGCTTAAACATGAAACATGTTTTAAACATCAAACAAACAAAATAAAATGTAGTTAAAAGGACTAAATTCAAGCATTTATAAAGTTGAGGGACTAAATTGGTTCAAAGTTTGGAAGAGTAACTAATTCCAATTTTCACTAGAACTTAAGGGACGAAAAACATATTTAACCTAGAAATAAATGGGGAGTTGCACTTGGTTTTTGAACAATTACTACAGAGTATTATAATCAACATCGAACATATTCTATCTACCTTATATGGGCCATTGACATCTACATTGGACTTCCCATGACCAAGAAAATATTCCATAGTGGTCACTTTTATTGGAAAAAAAATATGGCAATAGTAGTAACCCACATGTGGGAACCTATTTTGAAATAAGTGGGGAGTTGAGTTGGATATTTTGAACAAATTATGGATAGTTTTCTAATCAACATACAACATATTCTATCTACCTAATATGGGGCATAATAAATCACAATGGAATTCCCATGACCAAATAAGTTGTCCATGAGAATGAGGCAAAAATATTCATAACAATAAATACATGTTTTATACCATGTACAAATGTTGTAATAAATACAATTCATTTGAAGTTCTAATTACATGTTATGTACTTTAAAAGTCTTTTATTGTCATGCTTCTAAATTACTATGGTACAGAATACAACAAATCTACATGAATAACTTCTAACTCCTAACTAATAAATCATGTTGTCCTATAACTTCTTGTCTTTTGTTGTTGTCTCCATGTAGTATCCATTTCCATATGTATTGTTGTTGAATATGCTAAAGTTGTTCCTGCATAACGACTCATTCTTCATTCAAGCCATAACATATTGGTGCATAAAAAAGAATCTATAAGTAAACAACCAACACCTTAGTCAGTCTTACATTGAACTACTTACATTGGTGTAATCAAGGAATCAAAATTTTTGACATTCATATCTCATAAAAAGTAATTCATTCACCATGTTGCAACATATAAATGTAACTACTAACGTGTTTGGTTGAATTGGAGTTATTTCGTGTTAAGGTTCAAACATTGGCCTAACATTAGCATTACAGTTCACCAACATCCCAAATCACAATTCAAAATTATGAGTCTGCCAAAGCTCAACATAAAACTTAATAAATAGAGAAGAATATATAAGTCAACAAAAAAATGCGAACAACTTTAAATGCTTACAACAACGTTGTTTATCCTTTTGTAATCCTATTCGCTATGACTTAATAAATCCAATACGAATGATTGCTTTCTTTGACACTTCACAATATAGCACCACCAATGGTCATCATAGACAATTGGAGCAAACAACTACAAAAACAAATGTTTATTACCTAAAAATTACAAAAATAATTTATAGGCTATAAATAACAAAAAAGGTAAAAGAATCTCACAAAATTTGTAGTCAATATATCGTGTAAAGAAAAAGTATTGGAGGGAAGTAAGTATTATAGTCATTCAAGGTCCACTAACGTTTATTGACCTCCATCTTCCGTGAGTCATGAAGGACATGGGTCTACTACAATAGCAACTATTAGTTTCTTCTTATTAAATAATCAATTACAACTTTGAAAGCATTATTTATACTGTATATAGTGGATTGAAAGCTTGACATGGTCATACATCCGTCGTTCAAAGTACATCATTGTGCCTATACTAAATAGCACAACCTACACACACCGAGAATGGTAACTAACTTACAACAACACCAAACTAATGAAAATCATTTCGGAAAAAGACTTCTTACCAGGTTGTCATCCTTCTTACGTGGACCAAAACTCTTGGGTGCCCAATATATGCCCATTTATTTCGGAGACAACCCTATAAAATTAACAAATACATTACAATTCGAATTTTTTATTTCATAATTTCATAACTTCAATTACAAACTAATTAAGAATACCTATAAGGAACACAAACATCAATTATAGTCCCATATAACTTCATCAAGTCTGCTCAAGCGTAGAAATATCCTCATAACGACCAACTTCAGCATCAACATTAAAATCACAATAATTGTCATCCTTCATGTTAATTATGCGTCTTCCATGCCTTCTCACCTATTTTTTCAAATTTGTGTTGGACATGGACTTATGTGCATCATGCACTTCAGACTCTATTTCATCACGAATACTCAGTGCTACACAAATTATTTCATTGCATAAGTCCCCTCCTTTTAAAGTTCAATCCCAAAAAATTTGAATCCAAACAACACATAACATATATTACTCATATGACATCTTAACACATGTTGAAAACAACAAATGTAGCTTCATTAATTTGCTTGTTTGAAAGAGTGCATCAATGCTTGTTGAACTTAACTGAACATTAGGCCAACTCATTATTCTTGGAAATCAAATATCTCTATCAGGGGTAGATAGACCAAGACATTCAACAACCCAAAGCTACAACAATACAGTACACCATTACAATATTACACATCAAAAGGAAATACATTTTAATCAATATAAATAAATTACATGCAACACTATAGTTGACTCGCTAAGGCATATCTCCTACTAGCCTAGTTCCAAAAAGGCACGACTTAAGATGTTAATAAAATAATTAAGAGCAGCTTTTGCCCAATTGTATTTTGACAAACTATCTAAATTGTCTAAAACACTACAAGGAATATTACAAATAATTTTTAAATTTCTAGGAAAATAAAGTACGTTAAAACATTAATATATACAAATGATAAACATTTTTTGCATCATCCATTTTAGTCTCTATCATACATTTCATCATTTCAATCACATTTTCAATTGTTATTAATTTGGTGCTCATAACTGAACCAACCAATCCACAAACATTTCGATCAAATTGAACCTGAACCCCACCAACGCTCAATTCCAAACACATACAATGTCACCAATGGTTAAAGGAAGACAGTGTTGCATCAAACAAAAGGAATGACTAACAGATAAGCAATGCATTAACAACTCTAAAATGAGAGGGTTACATATCTGCATTGACTTTTGTATATGCACACACCATTTGAATGGTGTCTCTCCAATCCTTGAATGGTGTTTCTTCATAATCAACCCATTCATTTCAATTGTGTTCGTTGTATAACAAGAAGTACGTAATTGAACCTACCAAACAAAACAAAAGGAAATATATTTCATATAACATCTTCATATTTGATACCCAAAAAATGCAAAGTTGAAACCAACAACTGATTGGAATCACCTTTTCGTTATATGCATTCTTCCCAGCCATCTCTTCTACAAATCCTATGGATTGCCTAAAAAGCAAACAATAATCAACAACCATAAATGGTTGCCCAAGAAACAAGCCTCAAACAACCAAGCATTAAAACCCTAAACACAAGCACAAACAATTGCCCTACAACCAAAAGAACCAGCCATAAATTCCCTAACAATTTCTCAACCAAAAAAAAAAGACAAGAAATGAATAACCTATGCTTCAATTGCTGACCTATGCTTCAATCGCTGAACAAACACACACACACACCCCGAACAACCACCCAATGTCGCCGACAAAAGACAATGCGAACGAACAAAACACATACAAATGAACAGAACATGAGTGTTAGGCGATTGCAATAGTGGAACGACGAAAATAGGGAACGCAGACTTTGAAAACACCAAGGGTTGGTCACTGCTTTCGCTAATTGTTCTATTTCTCTCTACCAAAGGAAACCAAGTCGCGAGGCACTACTTTAATGCTGAAGGTTCTCGTTCTTTCTACCAAAGGAAACCAATTTTCTTTGAAGGTTCTACTTCTCTCCAACAAAGTAAACCAAATTGTGACGCAAGGCAATGGTTTAGCGCTGAAGGAAGGTTCTCGATGTCTTAGCCGAAGGAAAACAATTTTCCCTCTTTCAACCTCTTTCCCTATACATGTGGAAGTTGTTGAGAAATAAAAATCAAATTAAAAATTAAAAATTGAGGGCCACGTCAGTAGTGTAGAGAATGAGTAAAAAGTGGGGATCGAAATATTGTTTTTGTTTCTGCAATTGGGTCCCTTTTCCATCACCCAAGAAAAACGTAGTGTTTTTTAGAAAGGGTACAACTTGTCGAAAGAAAAAAATCGATGCAAGAACATTAATTTTTCCTTTTATCTTACTTAAATCTTCCATTTCATTTTTTTCATTTTTAAAAATCAAAATAAAAGTAAAAGTAAAAGAAGATAAAAGGATAAAATAAAATGAAATAAAAAAATCTAATATAATAAAACAAAAATAAAATAAAAATAAAATAAGATAATATAAGAAAAAATAAATAGTAAATAATGAAAATAAATGCATATTATTTCTAAACTTAATAAACATATTTTTTATTTTGTATTTCATGTTTTGAAAGTTAATTTTACTCATTATTATTATTTTTTATCATTGTTATCCAAAGAAATTGGTTGTTGACAATTGTCCCTCTTTATATACATTTTACTAAATAATATGAAAATGAATTATCAAAGTAAAAAATAAGTAAAAATAGAAACAATAATTTTGTCCAGATTCTGAAAGAAAACAAAACAAAAGAAGATAAGAAAAGGTGGATACGTTGACCAAATTCATGAAATGGTCACTGACCAAGACAAAAACATACTTAACCGTTTTAAAGAAGAGGGTTGACCAATTTCATGAAATGTTCACGAACCAAGACAAAAGCATATTTGACCGTTTTCAAGAAGAGGGTCTTGATGCAAGGGAAATATTTGAGATTTTCTTTTTTGGTAATTTTGACCATTTTGAGTTTTTGTTTTTTTTTTTTTGAATTTTTGAAGTATTTCTAATCATTGATATTTCAAGTATTTTTGAAATTGAGTTTTTGAAAAGAAACTAATGATTGCAAGAGAGAGGTGGCAAGGTGTTGAAACTTTGGTAGGGTGTTGAAACATTGACTTAAACAAGAGAAACAAGGTGTAGAAATCCTAGCAAAGTGTCGAAACCTCAACTTAAACAAGAGAATCAAGGTGTAGAAATCCTGGCAAAGTGTCAAAGCCCTAACTTAAAGAGGAGAAACAAGGTGTAAAAACCTTGGCAGAGTGCCAAAACCTCGACTTAAACAGGAAACAAGGTGTAGAAACCTTGACAGCATGTTGAAACTCCGACTTAAGGTAGAGAAACAAGGAGTATAAACATTGGTGGGGTGTAGAAACCCTTACTTAAAGAGGAGAAACAAGGTATACAAACCTTGGCGAAGTGGAGAAACCACGACTTAAATAGGAGAAACAAGGTGTATAAACCTTGGTAGAGTTTAGAAACCTTGACTTAAAGACGAGAAATGTAAGACCTGGGAAAATTAAATAGTTAATTTAATAATTATTTAATAAATGCGGGTAATAGAAGTCTTTAAGGAAATTAATGCGAAGTGCTATGATGTGGAAAAGTACTAGCTCAAGTGGTTGAGAGTACTTTGGTTGTGTGAGAGGACTTGGGTTCGAGTCTTCTGTTTGTCAATTTTGTGTTTTTTAATCTATGCATTATTTTATTGATACCTTTGGATGTGAGACGTGATAATGTAATCTTAAAATTATAGGAATTATCACAAATATGAATTGGTTGAGTTGGTTGTGTATTTGACTTGGTAATTGATGGGTTGTGGGTTCAAACCTTGCTAAGAATAAAAACTAAATTTCTTTTTGTCAAATCTCTTTTGCATAATATTGAAGAGAGCTAGAAACCCTAGTTGCAGGGAGACAGCCTAATGGGCTAGAAACAACCAAATAATAAGGGCTAGGCAAAGAATTTCCAGAAGATTTATACTAATTGCAAGGAGTGGTGAGGCTGAAAAACGTGGTTTAGAGTAGAAGAAAAGGCTAGGAGAGCTTTTGGGTTAGAGGCACACACCAAAAATTCGATTTTTGGAGCGAGGATTCTAGGTAAGAGGAGTTGTTCATTCTTGTTTTATTCGTATGTGATGAATTGTATCTTGCCATGTTTATATACATGATAATTCCCCTCTTTTTATGCTATTTTTGTACGTTTCTGGGTTTCTGCCCAAAAATCGCCTGTCGAACACTGGTATGCCGCTAGGCAACACATCTCTGTTGCACATGTTTCTGGATTTTTGGGAGGAACCGCCTGGCGACGATGAATACCTGTCAGGCGGTGCAACGATGTTCGCGATTGTTGATGCTGTTTGATGCTGGAGCCTTTGTGGTTCTTGGATATTTTTGGTTGAATCTTTGTACGTAATGATGAATGTTATTATTGAATGGGAATATGATGTGTAATGAACTGTATGGCAAGGGTGAGTGAATGGTTATGAATTCACAAGAAGAGTTGGAATAAGGAAATTGAGGAATTGAATTTAGTGTATAATAGTCTATAAGTTCTGGCATTACTTATACCTTCTTAATTCTGGGATTGTGACTGAGTTTGGCCTTGTGTACGGTAAAAATGAGGAGCCAAAAAGCGAGAGTTATCGCGTTGTGAAGAAATTGGGAATTTTCTCCAGTTTTGGTACGCCGCCTAGCGGTGTAGGATTTGCCGCCAGGCGATAGCTAGTTTTTCCAGCCTATCAGTTGTTGGCACGTGTTTTAGTGATGCAGGAATTGGACAGTGATCTGAAATTTGGAAGAATGAGAATTGTATGCTTAAGTTGGAATAAATCAAAATGTGAAAATGTAAAGCGTAAGAAGTTGTGGTCATATTAGGTGTATGTGGTAGGTAATATAGGTCTATAATCTAAAACAGAATAAAGGATAATGGTAATTGGGGCTGTAGGAGCTGGGAAGGAAAATTTCATTAAATTATAGATTGGCAACCTTGGGAGATTTTAATGTGGCAGGATAAGGAATTCAGAGGAATGGTGCAACATAAGTGGAAAGTAAATGATGGGAGATTGTTAGTATTACTATGGAGCAGGAGTAATAAATTGTTTTATTGCAAGGTATTGGGCTAGGGTCTAGTTCATAGGCTTGATTGGGATATTATGAAATGTGGAAATACTTGGTAAAAGCATAGGCCTTGATTAAGGAACTTGACATTTATGAATCATAGACACTTGCCCATATTAGAGCTGTAAATTTCCAAGAGAGTAATACTGTTTTGATGAGTGTATTTCTGGACTGCTAGGATGGCTTTGGTACATAAGTCAATCTGTGTTAGGTGTTAAAACCAGTAGCATTTCGCTATTGATATAGCGCCTGGCAGCACAGGTAGGTGCACCAGGCAATAGGACTAGCGTTAGAGGTCCCTGCACTGTGTGGCGCCTAGCGGCATGGTGTGCTCCACCAGGCGGTGATTGTAAAACAGTGGGTCTGGGAGGGGTTTGGTGCCTGGCGGTGAGGAGGTTCCACCAAGCGGTCTGGACTGGTTTCGCTTGGCGGCGCTTGGGGCTGCGCCAAGCGATAATCTTGCAGACTATGAGCGGGGAGGTTCATATTCAGTTACTCTCGTATGGGGATACGAGCGAGGTAGGTTCATATGTTCTGTGCAAGGAGGTACGTGGCTAGTGGATCACATGTGTTGGACTACGGGCGAGTAGGTCCGTAGAGCAAGATTACGAGTAGGGAGGTTCGTAGAGCAGGACTAAGCATGGGGAGGTTCGTAGAGGCAAGACCATGAGCGGGCAGGTTCGTGTGAGCATCATATTCCCGAGTCCAAGGCTAACCATTTGTGTGATTTGAAGGCTTAAAAGCCTTGGGGTTAAGGTATTGGACAAGAACTAAGTAGATTGACCAAGATGGGTATATGACTTATCTTGTGTTATTATATATGTTATTTTTATTTTTTTATCAGCTCACCCTTTTGTTGTGTTTGGCGATGATCGTGTGATTCGTTACATGGGAGCAGATGATGATACAGGTGATGCTGAGGATGCTTAGGCGACGAAGTGAGGGATAGCTGGGATTATAACTAGGAATCTTATCATGTTTTCACTTGTTATTTTGGATTTTTGAAATTGTAATAACCTATGATTTAATTTCATTTGAATTTTGTCGCGTTGGATATTAATTTTTAATTTTCCCGCGTTTGGGAATAATGATATTACGACGATTAAGTTTTCAGTTTTGTTATTTATTTATTTAATTAAGTAATATTCCCTAGGGATGTTACAAGAAACAAGGTGTATAAACCTTTGCAGAGTGTTGAAACCCCAACTTAAAGAGGAGAAACAAGGTGTAGAAACTTTGACTTAAGAGGAGAAACAAGGTGTCAAAACCTTACTTAAATAAGAGGAACAAGGTGTAGAAACCTTTTCGGAATGTACATATCCCGACTTAAATAGGACAAACAAGGTGTAAAAACCTTTAGAGATTGAATCAGTAACACCAAATAGTTGAAAGGAAAAAAGACTATATTTGTTTGGAGTATCAAAGCTCACTCTTGCATGTATGTGTAACTTACATCTGAGGAAACTCATTATGAAAAAGAAAAATAACCTGTTTTATATACTTTATCAAATATCAAAAGTTATCTTTAATTTCCTTCTTTTCTCTATCTTGTTTTAACAGTTTGTGGATGATGTTGAGTTTGGTTTCCACCTGATAAAGGTTCTACTGTGGAGTATAGATTTGTATCTAAGATGGGGATTTAAGTTAAATGAACAGTTATAACACCAAATATTAACTAAGGACAATTTTAGAAAAAATTGAGTCATGTAAAGTGCTTCTGTTGATAGCTTGTAATGCCAATGGTAATGGGTATTGTAAATGTATACCTACAGAAAAATATGATCTTTTTGGGTGAGAATGGGTGTTAGACCAATCTGACCAGTGCTTTCCCATGGATCACTCTTAAACCCAGACTCTAAGCAATGTGAGACTTGGAAGAAACTATAGCTGCATGCGGCTGGTGAACCCAATAAAGTCCCATATTAGTGAAATCATTCTCTTTTCAATGGTTCATAAACGTTTGCATTTATTGGCAGCTTAAATGTTGTGTGTGGAGGTTGTGTGGAAGTCTTGTGTCTATGTTGTTTAGATGCACTAAAATACATGAAGCCAAAAACATGACAACTTCATTTTAGCATGTACAAAGACATCTTACATTGGACTAATGTGTCTTTGATGAAGTGTTTATTGTGAGCACAAGAAAACTTGGTGCAAAGATTTGATAAAGCAAACTGCAAAAGATCACATGTGGTTGATGAAGATTGATGAAGATTGATGAAGATCCACTTGAAGATCATGTTTCTATTGTATTAAATCTGGAAATAATGTGTAGAATATGATGGTTACACGTAGGCTATATGACATAGGTTAGATGTCTTGTTAATCTTACTGTGTCCTATTTAATCTGTTAAAATAGGTTTTAACAGGTTAAAAGGCTTGTTGTATATAGTTTCCAGTATGAAGGTATTCAACCAATTGAATTGTTTTTAATTAACTAATTTCACTTAAGTCAAGTGAAATCAACAAATTGTACCAAAAATTCAACTGATTAATTTCACTTAAGATCAGACTATATAAGTTGTCTTTCAAAGAGTTAGGGCACGATTTTGAGTTTTGGGGTGCCAAAACCTATCATTCATCACTAGAAAGCTCTCTCTCTCTGAATCACACAAGTGTAAGTTGAAGATTGAAGATCTTGATTTATCTTGGTTGCATTTTGCCTTGGTAGAAGCTTGAAGAACTCAAGTTTGGTTGGCTAGGGAGAACCACCATCAAGTTTTGTAGTTCTTGTGCCTTTTGTTGTGTTCCTAGTGTGATTCCAAGTCTGTAAGTGTGTTTCTTACTAGGTTGTAGTTGAGATTTTTGTGAGTCAAAAATCTTTGTGTTTTCTATTGTTCAAAAGTGTAATCTTGGTTTGTGATTTGTAAAACTTTTGATAATAGTTGAAACCAAGCTCAGGTTGTCCTAGTAAATTGGATATAGCTTTATGATTGAGTGAACTAGAATGAAAACAACTATCCAATTCTATTTCCCCCAGTTTGCTCACATTAAAATCACACGAAAAACCAAGCAAATCATTCTTTGTTGTGTTTGAATATGTTTCTGTGTAATATGATAGTGTAATCTTCGTAGAAATACTATTTGGAACAAATCTTGTATGAGAAAGTATGTTGTTTGATTGAAATTCGTGAAATATGCATTCTGCATAATTTTCAAGTATTTTAGCTTATTGTTTTGAAATTTTAATCTGTTGATTCATAGGTGTATGAACAAATTAACCTGTTGCTTTTATTTTTGACCAATTGAAAATGCAATGTCCTACAACTTATGCATTCAAATTTGTGGTCTATTTGATTCAAACTAAAGAGGTCTTTTTGCTTTTGAAAAATTTTATATAGCCAATTCAACGCCCATTATTGGCTTAAACCACTATTTCATTACTAAAATTTATATTTTGAATGATGGCAAATTCTCCTTGAACACTTGCACAAAATAGTTAGTATGTTCTATCCTTGGTTGCATCCATGGTCCCACATCGTTGGCTTGGTTTTCCTGCACATATTTGAGCTAAAAGGCTTTACACCAACATTTTGAGTTGCACATTAGACTGTGACAAATTGGACCGTACATGTGTTGATTAAAGCAGGATGTTCCTTGGTTACTAGTCTAAGGAATATAAAGAGCATTTGTTGAAACTCAGCGACACACTGAACTGGGCTGCGAAAGCTTAAGACTTGGCCCAACAAGATGGATGGCACGTTGTTGAAGACATGGATGGAATTGGGCTGCTATTATCTTGGCCCAGAGCTGGAGGCATCTAGAAATTGGCTTACATGTTAGTTTTGAAATGGTGATTTTAGCTAAGAAGGGGGGGGAGGTGAATTAGCTTTATAAAACTTTTTTGAAAGCTTAAACCTCTTTTCAATTGAATCTAATAGATTGGAAAGTTTGGATGTAAATGCAACAGACCAGTGCACTTTCAGTCGATTAAAATATAAATCAGCAGACTAATTTATTCTTGGAGTTATGAAACAGTCGATTAAAAAGACAAATCAGTCGACTAAATAACTAGAGATTTATCCAGAATTCGTAAATTCAACTCAAACAACAATCTTTTACATACAAGACTTGTTCCAAACAGTATTTATAACAAGTATACAACCTCAAATTACACAAGAACGCAATAAATCACACCAAATAACAAATTGCTTGGTTTTCTTGAGTTTTTAAAGAGATTCAAAGTGACTAAGATGAGGGAGCGAGAATTGCACAATTGTTTTTATACTGGTTCACTCAATCATAGAGCTACATCCAGTTTACCAGGACAACCTGAGCCTGGTTTCCACTATATTCAAAAGTTTTACAAATCACACACCAAAATTATACTTTTGAACAAAGAAACTCATTAGATTTTTGACTCACACAAAAATCTAGACACATACCCTACAAGAATCACACTTACAGACCTGAAATCACATCAGGCAAACCAACTAGAGGCACAAGAACATCCAAACCTGATGGTGGTTGTCCCTAGCCAACCATACATGTGTTCTTCAAGCTACTCACAAGCCAAAATACCTCCAAGATCAACCAAGATCTTCAAAACACGAGTTGCAGTTGTGTATTGCAGAGAGAGCTTTCCAAAGAAGAATGACAAAGTTTCATTCACAAAAACTCAGATTTGCACTTTTGCTCGTGAAAACACTGCTTATATAGTTTGGTTTAAGTGAAAACAGAGGATTAAATTTTCTGTATAGTCAGCTGATTTCACTTCACTCAAGTGAAATCAGACGATTGAAAAATAATTCAACTGACTAAATGCATTCATGCCAGAAACTATATACAACAAGCCTTTTAACTTGTTAAAACCCATTTTAACAAATTAAAAGGGACATATTAAGACACACAAGACATCTAACATATGTCATATAGCCTACCAACAAGATATAACACTAAAACATTACATTTAACATGTTATTTTCAAATTTAACACACTAAAACTTAATCTTCAAGAGGATTTTCATCAATCTTCATTAAGCACCTATGATCTTCATGTACATGGCTTTATCAATTTTTTGCTTCAAGCTTGCTTGTGCCAACAATCTCCCCTTGTATTGATGAAGCCAACATCCTCGAATTGAATTGATGAGCTAAGATCCATAAAGAAACCTAAAAAAGCTTTTGCATACAAGATACCAATATTCCAAACATACAACCAAGCAAAAGCACACAAACATACATACATATCACATATGCATATGCTCCCCCTATCACTAATAATATGATTTAACTTCATATTTTAGATTAAGTTTGTAGTATTATATAATTCCGACAGATTTATTACAGGTTTTCCAAATCTTTATTACATGTTTTCCAAATCTAACACAATTTTACTCATTTTTCACATTTTTCTCCCCCTTTGGATTCATCAAATGAAAGTAAATGCATAGATCATTTTTGAAAGATGAAAATTTTCATTAAAACATTAACATAGGGGTGTATCTGGACACCTAATACGAATACAAACACACTAGAACAAAAACAGAAATGACAAATACATCATGAAGCTGAGACTGATATAATCAGTCGACTGAAATGAGAAAATAGCCGATTAAAAAATTGGAATAGACAAACAAACATATAAAATGCAGCACGAAAATGCAATGCATGACCTATGAGCCATCCCCTTCACCCATTCCTAGGGTTGTCTCTACTATGGACTTGGTCATCCAAGTCTTGAACCTTGTTGTGTAATATCCACGATGTGCATTTTGTGCCATGTTGAGATCTTGAAGCTGGTTAAGAACCATTCTCTCAAACTGGGAGTATGAAGGTCCTGTATTTTCAGGAGGGTTATAAATTTCAATTGCCATGTGTCGTGGTTCATATTCCCCTTGGTTTCCTCCACTAGTTCCCGCTTCATGGTCATTGGCTCCAACTTCAATATTTGCAGCATGATCTCCTTCAATCAGCCAAGTATTGCCTATCTTTGTGAATCCTATCTTGTGCATATTAAATGTAGAAACATGATTTAGAAGTCCAGTAGACTCCTCAAGCTCGCCTTCCACATCCACACCAAAATGCTCAATGAACTTGGAGATGAGCACCACATATGGAAGCTTGAAATCCGTGAGTCTTTTTGCCTTCATCATGTGGTCACGAATTGTGTATGTCCAATCCACCATCACACCATTTTGAATGTAGTACATCACCACAAGATCAGCTTCATTCAAGGTTGCATGATTGCTCACCCTAGGCATGATGATCTTGGTCACCACTATGGCTAGCAACATTTCCTCCACACGAAGCCTTCCCACATGGAAATTTCTAGTTTGCTTACCTTGATTTCGCACACATTGGTTGAACTATTGCACTTTGTTGAATTCATCCACTGCACTAGTTTCACCCTTGCAAACTTGCACACCTCTTTGCCTTAGGCCAGCCACATCCTTCCATGTTTGCCTAGTGATTTCCATCTCCACACCTTTGACAAAGTGATTTCTAGTTTGCTCACCTTGATTTCGCACACATTGGTTGAAGTATTGCACTTTGTTGAATTCATCCACTGCACTAGTTTCACCCTTGCGAACTTGCACACCTCTTTGCCTTAGGCCAGCCACATTCTTCCATGTTTGCCTAGTGATTTCCATCTCCACACCTTTGACACTTGTTTTGAGAATGCCATTGCTGAACTTAAGGTTGGCATAGAACACCTTTACCAAGTCTGAATACACCTTGCCCAAAAGTTCAAGGAATGTCTTCATTTTTTAGGTTTTGAGATGCTGCTCAAGGTTGCAAGAATTCTCTGCCCTTAGCCATGACATGCTAATCAACTTAAGAAGGATGATTTGCTTCCTATTGTTCTCAATCAAGAAGGTTTGAATTTTGTCTTCATGGCCTTCAAACCATACTTCAAGCCTTCCTTGATTCATGGCATTTGGAGAGGATGAAATAGGTGGGGTGGAGCTTTCATCATCTGAGGGGGTTGTTCGTGTTCTTCTAGGCATGGTGAAATATAGGTTTGGCTCTTACTTGAAAATGAGAATGCCAATGCATGATGCTTATGCAAGTATTTATAGAATCAACATGTTGATTTTCAAAATCAGTCAATTAAATTGTTCAGATATTTTGTTTTCAATGCAGTACAAGAAATCATAACCAATTAAATGTGAGAGAATTTGTATCAGAGATGCGATGATGTGTTTCCCATGCGTTTTATGAACAATCCACTCACAAACAGTTCACATATAATACATGCTCATTAGAAATCATGTAATTAATGCACTTTATGGTCAATGCAATACGAAAAGTTGATTTTAACTGATGTAATAGTTGTTACATGCTGCTACTACAGTCCAAAAACAGTCATGTGATGGATATTGTGACTGGGTCAATCATTTAAAATCAATTCAAACAAATCCACACTAGCATAAGTGATTTTGACACATAAAAATATAGAGTTAGTCGACTAAAACTATACTAGAAAACTGATTTTTTGTGCAATGGCAGTTTTAAGTGAAATCTGTGTTAAATTTGCATTTTAGCTGACTAAAAATTTCATATTACACGAAATTCACACCAGACCAATTTAAATGAAATATATGTGTTGTTTTGTGAAAATTAACAGATTAAAACAGTTCCAGAACACGAATTATGCAAATTTTGACAGTTTAAGTGAAATCTATGTGTTGAATTTCCAAATTTAGCTGACTGAAATTCTAGCAGTTTTCAAATTATGCAAATTTTTACAATTTTAAATGCAGCACACACATGATCTAATAAGATTAACAAGCCAAACAAATATCAACATATAATCTTCATGTCAAGAATACCTAATTCAGTTCTAAGCTTATTAAATCTATCACGTGCAAGTGGTTTAGTGAATAAATTTGCTAATTGATTTTCAGTTTTCACAAAAATGATTTCAATATCACCTTTTTGAATATGATCTCTTATGAAATGATGCCTGATTTCAATGTGTTTAGTTTTAGAATGCTGAATTGGATTCTTAGTTAGATTGATTGCACTTGTATTATCACAATAAAGAGGTACCTTTTCTAACTTTACACCATAATCCATAAGTTTATGCTTCAACCATATGCTTTGACCACATGCATGTTGAGCTGCTATGTACTCAGCCTCAGTTGTAAAGAGTGCTACACAAGCTTGTTTCTTGCTATTCCATGAGATTAGGCTTGATCCAAGTAGATGGCATGTATCACTTGTGCTTTTCCTATCCCATTTACACCCTACATAGTCGGAATCTGAAAAACCACTAAGAACAATGTTAGATCATTACGATACCATAATCCAACATTAGTTATCCCTTTTAGATACTTGAGAATCCTTTTTGCAACTTTGAAGTGGGATTCCTTTGGATTGGTTTGAAACCTTGCACATAAGAAAACACCAAATTGTATATTCGGCCTACTAGCAGTTAGATATAGCAAGGAACCAATTAACCCTCTATATTTGGTTGAATCAACTTGTTGTCCAGCTTCATCTGCATCCATAAGGCAACTTGTAGCAATTGGAGTGGCATCCTCTTTGCAATCCTTCATTTTGAACTTTTTCAGTAGGTCAAAACAGTATTTTGACTAGCTTAAAAATTTCCCATGCTTGAGGTTCTTCACTTGCAGCCCTAGGAAGTAGATTAGCTCACCTATCATAAACATCTCAAATTCTCCCTGCATAGCTACAACAAACTCTTCACACATGGAGTTACTATTTGATCCAAATATTATATCATCTACATATACTTGAACAAGTATTACATCACTTGCATATCAACTGCACCTCTAGCATATCCTTTAGATAAAAGAAAGTTGTTTAACCTCTCATATCACTATTGTTGTGCTTATTTCAAACCATATAAAGCCTTTTTCAATTTGGAAACATGATTAGGATAAAGGTGATCTTCAAAGCCAGGGGGTTGTGATACATACACTTCTTCATTTAAGAAACCATTCAAGAATGCACTTTTCACATCCATTTAAGAAAGTTTGAAATTACACATACAAGCATATGCTAACAATAACCTCACAGCTTCTAGCCTAGCTACAGGTGCATATGTTTCATCAAATTCAATACCTTCCTCTTGATTATAACCTTTAGCAACTAGCCTAGCCCTATTCCTAACAATGTTACCATTTTCATCCATTTTATTCCTAAACACCCATTTTGTACCAATCACATTCATTGCATCAATTTTAGGAACAAGAGACCACACATCATTCCTAGTGAATTGATTAAGTTCATCTTGCATAGCAATAACCCAATTACTATGAGATAATGCATCATTCACATTCTTAGGTTCAATTTGAGAAATAAATGCAACATGTTGAAAGAAGGCAAGCTTACGTCTAGTGGATACTCCTTGTTCTATGCCACCAATTATGTTGTCCTTTGATAATCCCCTGGGTTCAATCCATTCCTTGGGTAAGTTGTTGTCTTCATCTTTTTCAGGCGATTGAATTTCCTTTTCAGCTAGATGATTTCCTGCAGTAGATTCCAGTTCTGTAACAGTTTGTTTTTCCTGCACTTTATCTTCTTCATCTGAAATTTTAGGATCATGATCTTGCACTTTTGGGTTGGTTTCATCAAATAAAACATGCATAGACTCTTCAACAGTCATCAATCTCTTATTATAGACTCAATATGCATAACTTTGTATAGCATAGCCTAGAAAAACACCTTCATCCGCTTTTGCATCAAATTTTCCAAGACTTTATTTGCCATTGTTTAAGATGACACACTTACATCCAAATACTTTTAGGTGACTTAAAATAGGCCTCCTCCCTTTGAGAAGTTCATAGGGTTTTTTCTTAAAAGTTGGCCTAATCAACACTTTATTTAAAACATAGCAAGAAGTTTTGACTGCATCAGCCCAAAAATACTTAGGTAGTGAATTTTCATTTAACATAGTTCTAGCTAGTTCCTCAAGTGACCTGTTTTTCCTTTCAACAACACCATTTTGTTGTGGGGTTCTTGGTGCAGAAAAACTATGCTTAATGCCATGCTTTTCACAAAAGTGTTTAAGCCTTTCATTTTGAAATTTCCCACCATGGTCACTTTGAATCGACATTATCTTGGAACTCTTTTCATTTTCTAGCATCTTGGCAAGTCTTTTAAAAGCATGAAAAGTGTCATTTTTGGCTGCTAGGAACAAAGTCCATGTGTACGTAGAGAAGTCATCAACTATGACTAATGCATAAAGATTGCCACCAAGGCTCATGGTTCGAGAAGGATCAAATAGATCCATGTGAAGCATCTCTAAAGGTATTTCAGTTGAAACAATATTTTTGGGTTTAAAAGAGATCTTGGTCTACTTTCCTTTTTTACATGCTTCATCCACTTTATCCTTCTCAAACTTGAGTTTTGGTAGTCCTTCAACCAACTGTTTTCTATTTAGCTGATTAAAATGTTGCATGTGTATGTGACAAAGTCTCATATGCCATAACCAAATGTCATCCTCTTTTTTAAGCAAACAATGGATGCTAAATGATGCATGATGCAGATCAAGTAGATATATATTGTGGACTCTTTTTCCTATCAAAATAATGATACCATATGCATCATATACAAAGCAATTATTTGGTTCAAACATGACTTTAAATCTTTTGTCACATAATTGACTTATACTTATCAAATTATGTTTCAGCCCTTTTACCAGCAGAACATTCTTGATGTTGAAAGAGGATCCATTGCCTATGACTTCATTTCCAAGCATTCTTCCTTTGTTGTTGTCTCTATAGGTTACAAATCCTTCCTCCTTCAACTCTAACTTTGCAAATTTGGTCTTATCTCTTGTCATATGCCTTGAGCGGCCACTATCTAGGTATCATAGATCTTTCTTTTCTTGTTTTATGACCTGCAAAACAACATAGTATTACATGGTACCCTTTGATAGTTTGGGTCCAACATGGTTATGCCTTTCTAGATCCTAGTGGGATCCATTTCATAAATCCCTTAGGTACATTATACTTTCTAGCATAACAATTCTTAAGAACATAACCTTTCTTCATACAATAGTTGCAGGAAATGAATGGCATAGTATTTGGCTCACTCTTGGAAAAGAAACTAGAGAACGTCTTGGCTTTCTTTTCATGGATAGGTGTATAACCAAGTCCAGCCTTCCCAAAAACACAATTTTGAGAGCCAAGAACAGCTTCCAGGTTTTCTTTTCCTCTTGTGAACTTTGCACAAGCTTTCAAAAGATATTTCACTTGATTTTTTAAAGTAGTGCAGTTTTCACAAGGTTTTATAGCCAGCTGTTTTTCAGAACAATCGACTGAATTATTGTAAATCATTTCCAAATGTTTGAAATCAGTTTTTAAGTCGACTGTTTCTGATTCTAGTTGGCTAACTTTGTTTTCTAGCCAGCTATTTATTCCTTTTAGCCAATTGTTCATGACAACAATTTTGTTTGCCTCACTATGCAACTCTTCAAAGTCATGCAACAATTGGTTATAGTCATTTTTATCCTTAGATGACAAGGAACTTACTTGGCTTGATAAGGATGATTCATATCCGACCATGAGACATAGATTTGCTTCCTCACTTTCTTCTTGAGATGAAGTGCTTGTTGAATCATCATTGTCCTTCCAAGCTATGTAGGCGCAACTTTCCTTGGCCTTTTTCTCCTTTTTCTTATCATCAACCTTCTCCTTCTCTTTGTTAACATTAGGACATTCAATCTTTATATGTCCTTGCTTTCCACAATTATAACATGAGAATTTAGAAGAATTACTTGAATCATTTTGTTTAGAAATGTACCTCCTTTGATTACCTTTGTTGCCTTTCCTCTTGAGATACATCCCAAACCTCTTGACTAGTAGATTCAAGTTCTCATTATCACTTGATTCAGCATCCTCTTCCTCGGTTTCATCACTCTTCTTGGAGCTAGCCTTCAAGACTATGGTTTTTACCTTTTTCTCACTTGATTCAAGCTGACTTAGCCTTTGCATTTCAATCTCATGCTCTCTTAGTTTGCCAAACAGTGTAGCTGTTGTGATGATGGATAAATCCTTGGATTCAGATATGGCAGTCACCTTTGGTTGCCAATTTCTATCAAGACACTTAAGCACTTAGATGTTTAGCTCCTCTTTGTCAAATTCTTTGCCTAGACCCATGAGATGATTGACTATGTAAGTGAACCTCTTTTGAACTTCAGTTATGGACTTTCCTTTTTGCATCTTGAAAAGCTCATATTCTTGAATCAAAGCATGCTTCTTTGCTCTTTTCACTTCATTTGTCCCTTCATGTGTAACCTCTAGGACATCCCACATTTCCTTTGCATTCTTACATTAGGAGACCTTAAAAAATTCATCCATAATCAAAGATGAAGTGATGATATTCTTGGCATTGCAATCATATTGAGCTTTTCTCCTTTCTTCATCAGTCCATTCACTCCAAGGCTTGTCCACCTGCTTATTTTCAACAATACATTTAGGAGTATATGGTCCATTAACTATTGCATCCCGAATCCCTTTATCTATAGATTCAATGAAAATTTGCATCCTTATTTTCCAAAACTGATAGTTTAGGCCACAAAACAGATGTGGTTTATGAATAGAGGCACCTTCAGCAAAAGGGAGTTTACTTTCAGCCATTTCAAAAGATTTTTTATCAAACTTGAATACCTTTCAAGAACCTTGCTCTAGATACTAATTGTTAGTTTTGAAATGGTGATTTTAGCCAAGAAGAGGGGGGTTGAATTAGCTTTATGAAACTTTTTCGAAAACTTAAACCTCTTTTCAATTGAATCTAATAGACTGGAAAGTTTGGATGTAAATGCAACACACCAATACACTTTCAGTCGATTAAAATATAAATTAGCAGACTAATTTGTTCTTGGAGCTATGAAACAATCGATTAAAAATACTGAAGATTTGTGCAGAATACAGAATTTGCAAATTCAACTCAAACAACAATCTTTTACATACAAGACTTGTTCCAAATAGTATTTATAACAAGTATACAACCTCAGATTACATAAGAACGCATTAAATCACACCAAAGAACGAATTGCTTGGTTTTCTTGGGTTTTTAAAGAGATTCAAAGTGAGTGATATGAGGGAGAGAGAATTGCACAACTGTTTTTATACTAGTTTACCAGGACAACCTGAGCATGATTTCCATTATATTCAAAACTTTTATAAATCACACATTAAGATTACACTTTTGAACAAAGAAACTCACAAGATTTTTAACTCACACAAAAATCTTGACACATACCCTGCAAGAATCATACTTATAGACCTGAAATCACATCAGGCAAACCAACCAGAGGCACAAGAACATCCAAACTTGATGGTGGTTGTCCCTAGCCAACCATACATGTGTTCTTCAAGCTACTCACA
>Ga0209589_1004856_pt1 | contig 23053 bp, 11 predicted proteins | sample CowpeawhiteBW_FD_187525 | JGI IMG/M metagenome (GOLD analysis project Ga0209589, IMG submission 187525) | Root nodule microbial communities of legume samples collected from California USA - Cow pea white BW (SPAdes) (version 2) | ecosystem: Host-associated > Plants > Roots > Nodule | place: USA...
CACATCTAGATAGCATGCTATCTTAATGTCCAGTGGGAATTTTCAAAAAGCTTTCTTAAACAACTTCACCATATTCATAACTCTAAAAGGGAACAAGATAATCCTTCATCACTTGGACTCGGGAATATGATGCTCACACGAACCTACCCGCTCGTGGTCCTGCCTCTACGAACCTCCTCGCTCGTAGTCCTGCTCTACGAACCTCCCCGCTCGTAGTCCTGCTCTACGGACCTGCCCGCCCCGTAGTCCAACACATGTGATCCACAGCCTCGTACCTCCCCGCACGTGGCATCTCTCAGACGTGAGCACGGAACATACGAACCTACCTCGCTCGTATCCCTACGTGAGAGTAACTGGATATGAACCTCCCCGCTCATACCATCACATGTTAACCACCATCATGAACCTACCCGTTCATGGCACAGCATCTCCCGATCCAAGTGTAGCAGCATTGCTCAAACAACACACCAAACAACAAAGGACAACAGCATTTCGGCCAAGCTCGGCCCACACGCCGCCAAGCGAAATCGTCCCAGACCGCCTGGCGGTATCCATTCACCGTCAGGCACCAGCGTCCTTCCAAAGCCACTGTTTTCTCGTCACCACCTGGTAGAGCACACCGTGCCGCCAGGCGCCACTCAGTGCAGTGCTCTCTTACGCTAAGCCTATCGCCTGACGGTTATCAGTGGACCACCAGGTGCCATACCAGAAGCATTCTACAGCTGGTTTTGGCACACTCACTGATTGGTTCAAAAATAGGATAATACCACAAGCATCACTCTTCCCATTCATCAGTACATTATGCAAAGTTACTCAACAATATCACAATCAATTGAATTACTCATAACCATACTCATAGGTCCCTATATTCCCCACAAGAAATTCTCCAAGTTCTCTATTCCAACATAATGTCTCATTCAATTTTGAAGAGATTGCCTAATTCATTCCCTCTGACTTACTCAAGTCTAAAAATGGAATTCCCCCCCCCCTCAACTATCTAGGGCTCACGGTAGAATAGTTGCTTAACGCCATTAACACTAAATTTCAGTCAATTCCCAAGCCTTATGCTTACTAACCTATTACATTGTTCCATTCCGTAATTCTTCATCGATTGACTTACCAAAACACAACATTTCATACTCACCCGTAAATTGCAGATACACTCTTCTTCCACCACATTCTTATATCAGATCATTCATCTTCACTAAAGTTTCCATTGCCTAACTAATCATCAATACATTACAATATACTCCCCTTCCTCTTCTCTTACTCTATAAATCTCCAAAATTTTTCATTAATTAAAGCTTCCTATCAACCCACACATTGATTTTTGCCTCTTCTCGTGTCATTCCATTTCTGCATAGAAACGGGTCTGCATCCTAGCATCGCCTAGCGGCAAGTGTAACGCCGCCAGGTGGCATTCCAGTACCAGATTAGAACTCCAATTTTCCTGCACCTGCGAAGATCCTCAACCGCTGAAGTCGAACCAGTCTCCAATCTCAAAGCCCAATTCGCTCAACATGACTTAAAACACCATCACCCTATTATATCATTCAGTTACTATTCTCATTTCTTCCAATCACATAGCAATCATACCTAACCCACCATTCATACCATTCTTTGATTCCCGTATAAATCTCACATGTCCCCAAACGGATTCTTAATATGCCCAAAACCCCAGAACACATAAAATATCACAAGATTATTCAATTACACGGACATAGAAAATACAATTGTAAATCCCACATGTCATAATTTCAACAGAGTGTAATAAAAACAGCGACAGCATCGCACATCGCCTGGCGGTTCAGCCTCGCCGCCAGGCAGCTCATGCCAGAGAACCCGGAATAGGCTAACACTGATGTGCCGCCTGGCGGCACCTTCATGCTCGCCAGGCAGTTTCTGGGCAAGAACCCAGAAATGTTAAACAAACTGCATAATTAGGCACAGAAACTCATCCAATTCGATTCATTCAATCACAATATAGTTAGCACGAGTCAAAACAAATAAAAACAACTCCCCTTACCTGGATTCCTTGCTAAATTCGAATTGATATGCGTCTCCCTTCACCAAACCTTCCTAGCCTTTGCTTTCCACTCCAACCTTCGTGGTTTCAGCCACACCACTCCCTTTAATCAGCACTAACACTCTGGAAAACCCTTGCCTATGTTGAACTCGAATCCACAGTACTATATCTCTCCTCTAATGAGCTTCTCTCTCACTTATTACCCTAGTTATATGCCCTCAATACCAAAACGAAAATTGTTATTTAAGTTTCATGTTTAATTGTTAATCATGGCCTCAATTCAATTGTTTCTAGCCCTTTAAGTTGCCCCTCTCGGTAGATAGGGTTTTCATGCCTCTTCAATCCCATGCAAAAATAAAACTAAGCCAAAAAGAGAGTTTAATTTGGTTCAATCCCAGCCTTAGGCCCAACTGATTATAGTAGGCCCTTAAACATTAGGACTGAAAAAAAGTGGGTCTTACATTCTCCCCAACAACAAAAAATTTTGACCTCGAAAATTCACCGACGAGATAGTAAGAAAACTATGTTTTCCTCATTTCTTTGACAACCACTACTCGGACACAACTGATATAACGACTCTCACACCTATAGTCACCGAAAACTTTTCCTCTATGCTAAGCGATATGTGTTCAGCTATGTAGATTTGTTTAGTCACTACACTGGAAGTAGCTTCCAACCTGTAACCTTAAAATTGGAATGCTCCTTCATAGTTGTTCAACTATTTTGTATCTGATATACACTCACCTACCATATGTTCTCCACTACCTCTTGTAGGTTTTTATCAAAGTCTCGAATGACTTCAAGTCTTAAACTAAAGCATGTTCTTTATCACTCCACATCACCTTGTTCACTCCTTTATGCATCACTCCACATCACCTTGTTCACTCATTTATGCATCACTCCACTGACTTGATCACTCTTGAGTTCTGGCCTACTGCCCCATATCAACACTCTTGGCCATCATTATCCATGACGACACTCATAACATCTTGCCTCCTTTACTAACTTCAACCAAGGCTAACAAAGCTCACAACTGAGTCATTCCATTTCCAAATTAAAACGTTTTTCTTTTACAACCACCAGATTCATTTTGGCATCTCATCTTTCATTTCTGATCTACTAACTTGTAACCATCCTTTCAAAAAGGCCTTAGAACCATATATTTCCTTAACTTGAAATCTCTAATTTGATATGTACTAATCCACTCTACGATACACCTCGAACTAAGATTGTCCGATTTGCCCCTTTTTCCAAACTCGTTTGAGAAACTCACCCGTTCGTGTCAGGTAACTAGACTAATGAAATCACCTCACACTTTCTCTTCCAAACTCAAACATTTATACTTCTCCACCAACTCTTACTCTTGCCTTGTCAAGCCCAGATCTTGAGTTCCCTTCTTTGGCTAAGCACCTACTCTTACTCCCTTACTTCTAGGTTGGCACCCCAACTCGAAACCATAGTTCAAACCATCTCCTACTTCTCTTGCACAACTTTCTCTGAGTAACTCCACAATTCCAACTCTAAATGATCATTGAACATCCTTAATTGATACTCATAAGAACGACAGTTTTGTTGTTTATAAAGAACTGGTTATCATAGTAACCACTAGGTTATGAGTAAGATAATTCTTCTATTGCACCTCTTACCTTTCATAAGCATCATTTGCCATCATCTCGCTGCGCTACTTTGATCCATACACAAATTCACTTCTTTGTTTACTCAAAATGATGATCCTTTCATGTCTACTATGACAAGGAAACAATCATTGTTGAGAAACCTTCCTCACAACCTCTATAAAACCTGCAAAACTCTTTAAACTCCCCTTATAACAGCCTTAACATTCCATTTTCTCAACAAGGTACCCATCCTTTTAAAACCATATGTCTTATTAGTCACCTTAGTCAATATTCTTCTTGGATGGTTTGACACACCACAACTTCTTTTTAAAGATTCACCAAACTTACGGTTATTCTGGTGGTTATACTGAGTTTATACCATTATGTCTCCAACAACTCTTTCACTTGCTTTTCTTACTTCACACTCCTAGCATAAACCATCCAATTAAAAACTATTAGCACAAGTTCAACTCCATACACAAATGCAAAAGTGAACTTCACCACTCCAAAGCAAAAGCTCTAATATTTACTTCAGAATAAATCTATAAACTCTTTTACTACTGAGATCCTTTGCATCTATCATTCGCTTTCCTTTGTCATATAACTCTGATTCACATGAAACCCTGCCCTCACCTTTCAGCTTGATCCACACCATTTACACTACCACTGACTTATCTCTCTAAATCAAAGGATACCACTTCTTTGAGGATCACATCTCTTAAAAATGAGATTAAGAGAGCAACTTATTCACCCTTGAGATTATGTCCCAACCTTGCAAAGGAAACAATTCAAATTGGCTTTGAACTTACATCCTTTGATCACCATGAAACATGAGACACGCCCTAGTAAACTTCACTTGGTCGTAACTATAGCAAACCACCATCTCAACTCTAACTCCCTCTTGCAGGTAGCCATGACTCCTTTACCATATTGGCGACACCAAGAAGTATACAACCCCAAACAAAACCAAACCCATATCCCAAGCATCACTTTTATACCTTGTATCCTTGAATTTGATCATTTTAGCTAATCACTCCAGCACCAACTATCTCATACACCATTTAAATTACTTCAGACTTTTCTTCTCCTTTCATTCTTTAGTGTACTTTACCCCCAATAGCTTTTTCCATTCCTACAAGATCAAACTTAATGGTATGCTTATTCTTCCAACACTTAAATTTCCCCGCCTCAACCCAAGGTCAATTGTTCTGCTCATGTGAACTACTTTTCCTTGAAACATCCTACTATTAACTCCAAAGACCAATCATCCCCTTCTGACTATCTAACCTAGTATGAAACCTTTATGCCACTTCATCCTTATCCACATATTATTTTTCCCTCTACTTAGGAAACATCATTTTATTTGTCTGATCCGTAAGCTCTGCTCCATCATAGCCTCCAACTAGAGATTTGTCGTCTTTTTACACTTCATGGTCTTTATCTTTCTTAGCTTGCTTGATGCCAAGCAATGTCATTATTTTCTGCAACCTAGGATATGCCAACTGCTTCTCTTCCACCAATCTAAGGAAGCACTAGATATGGCCATATGACTATATCTAGTGACAATTCTCTTAACATTGCATGTATTTGCATAACTCTGAACCTCGGCATTGCCAGGATGTAGAACCAAGTTGATTTTTGTAACATCCCGACTAGATATTACGGATTTAAATAATAAAATAAAGAAATAAGTAATAAAACTTCATTTATTATAACTTATGTTCCCAAAACGCGGGAAAATTAAAACCGTATAGTAGTAATAAATAATTTCAAAACCTCTACTATAACTGAAACATAACAATCCATAATAAAAACCAAGTTTAATAATATAAAATATTACAATTGTTCCAAAACATAATAAAACTCTGATAAAAAAACTTCTCCCAATACTAGCCCCGCTCCGTCTTTAGGTCTCACCAGATCCACCTGCAATATCATCTACTCCCGTGTACTGCGTACACGATCATCGCCAAACACAAGCCGATAGGATGAGCTAACAAATTCCACACATATATAAATATTGCACAGTTATATATATCACACAAACACACCAAAGGAATTTATTCTTTTGATCCCATACCACATGGCCACTACCATAAAAAATCGTGTTCTACGTCTTCTAGCGATTACCCCAAGATGTCTTGCTGCCATACCTACCGGCCACAACCGATAGAGCACGTGCGGGAAACCATGCTACAATCACACACCGTAATGCCAAGTGGAGTTCCCAAATACGAACATAGTTCGTAACGTCCCAAGACTACCAAACTCGTCAGCTAATTACTGAGGAGGGCAATCCATCTAGACCCATCCGTACTGGCCACAACCAGCACACTCACACCGGCAACACTCGCCAACCTGAGCTCAACTCAAGGGTTCCTCGTGTTCATCCGCCATCCCGAGCTCAACTCGAGGGATGCCATTCTGAGCTCAACTCGAGGAATGCCACGTGCTTAACCACTATCTCGAGCTCAACTCAAAGGATATGTTCCGAGCTCAACTCAAGGAACACCAGCAAGCCGACCTTTAAGGCATCACTAAAAATTTGTAGATCACGCACGTCAAGAAAAAGAAACCCAATACCGCTGTAGTACAATCGCCTGGCGGGGGACACGTACCACCAGGCGTTGCACGCTTCCAGACCGCTTGAAATGTATGATGAGTCAAACCTTTGTTCACATTAAATAATTGAATTTTAAGAATTTAATATTATTTTTGCACTTAAGAAGTGATATTAATTGCATCATATATGTTTGGATAATCTTAAGTTTAATAATGCAACTAGAATTTAATTTAAGTCCTTAAGAATGTAAATAAAGAATATTTTCATTCATAAATTAAGTCCCAGAAATAAGAATTTTTGGAGAGAAATAGTTCAGGTACTAAATACACCCCTAATTCTCATGTTTACACCTCCCCTTTTTCAATTGGATTATCTATTTCTGAAAAAAACCATTTCTGGAGCTAATTGCACCCCTTGTTTTCAGGTTTACACCCCCTTTTTCCAATTGGAATAACTTTTTCTGAAAAAAGACAATTCTGGAGCTAACTACACCCCCTGTTTCAGGTTTACACCCCTTTTTTTCCAATTCTTGTTCTGCATCCCTCCTTTGTACTAAGTTGCACCCCTAATGTCACTTAAACTCCCGTCCACCAGATTTTACCACATGGTAATCCTTCACTTAATAAAATAGCCACTCACAGTTTGCCACATCATCAATCCTCCACTAACTCAAATCACCAATTAAAACATGCCACCTTATCACTCTTTCTCCTTCACACAACCAAAACCTAACCTTAATCTCCTTATTCTCTCTCTTCCGCACCAACCCACTCCACAGTCGCCACACTCCGCAGCCACCACGACCACGTTCGGCCACCATTGCCCACGCTGGAAAGCCATCGCCCGTTGCACCCTCGTCGGAAACCTCGCCACCGTTGCTGCACCAGTGGTCCGCGATAGCTGCGTCTTCTCTGCACGTCCCGCAGCCACCACCACACTATGATAGCTCTCGCAGGGACGGCGGCCACCATCTTCCGCAACTTCCGCGCCTCCCTCGGCCTTCGACATGTACCATACCGGAACTGCAGCCCCCATTTTCACATCATGACGGAAACACCATTGCAGCGGCATTAGCGAGACATGCGGCAGCCAACGCGAGCTTTGCTACGTCGTTCTCGCGCCACCATCGTCACGCTTAAGCCGGGACGTCGCCACCGTCGTGCTCCAGGAGCTCGAACCTGTCACTTCCGCATCGTCATCGAGGTGCGTCTCGTCCACGGCCGCCTGGCCGGAAAATGCACCAACGCGAAGCCATCGTTGCGGCCTCAATGTGCAAACACCTGCACTGCGCACCAGATCGGCAGATCAGAGAAGAAGAAAGAAAGCAGCACCTCTGACGTTGTATCACATGCACTTCTTCACGCTGCGTGCAGTTTGGATCTGCAACTACCGCGTCACCTTGAACCTGCAGTTGCGTATTCTCCATCGCGGTAACTCTTCTAGCACGAGAAAATGCTAAGTCCTGACGAGCACGCCCCTACAATAGCAGTAGTTCTTCACCATCACTGCAACAACAACAAGCTCAACGCCGATCATGTCCTCCACCGGATAAACCATGGCCACCAACGGATCTGCATAGCGCACCTGTCGACAACCATCCTAACAGTCAAACCCTAATTTTGGAAGTGAAAACTGATTTGGGAGAGACTGCTATGACACGTGACAACCTCGCACTGAACAATCAAAGAGTTAACACTGGTCAACTCTGGTCAACTCTGGTCAAGGGCGGTCAACAGTGGTCCAACAGGATATTTTACACTATATCTGGCAGGTGGTCCCTCTATAGGAACCCTAAAATTGCCTAAAAGAAGGAAAGAATCGTCTGGCGGCAATTCATCGTCGACCAGACAATTTCTGGAAATTCCCAGAAACAATAAATTAAAAGGAATAAAATATCAATCATGTTCATACCAAATTCAGGATACCAATTAGAATTAAATTAATCGACGCATGAAATTACCCTATTTAGCATGCCAATCAAATTAAAATTAAAGTTAATGCGTAAAGCTCCCCTAACTTGTATTCCTTTGCTAAAAATGGAGATTCTTGGGAGTTCCTCTTTGATCACTCTCCAATTTCGTATTCATCTAACTATGACACAAAGACAAGCACAGAAACCTTCTTCTCACCCAAAATTTGTCTTTTAATGATACCTTAATGGTAGATTAATGCACTAAAACGAAAATTGTCATTAACTAGAGTTTAATTACCATTCAAGGTCCATTTAGAGGTTGTTTTCCAACCTCCCTTTGCTGCCCATTGTCAACTAGGGTTTCTCTACCTTTCACCTTCATGCCAAACTAATTTTAGTTTTAAAAAGAAATTGAATTTGTATCTATTAAGGTTCGAACCCATACCTACACCAATGTTAATTCCCTAACAACCATTTAACCAATTCATATTTCGTGATATTTAATATAATTCTATGATTATATTATCACTCAATATGATAAAGCATATTATTAAAAATAATAATAAATTAAATAACACATAGTTGGCATACATAGGACTCGAACCTAAGTCCTCTTATATAATTAAATACTCTCAACCACTTGAACTAGTACTTTTTCATATCATATAAATCAATAATTAATGCCTTAAAGGCTCTCATTACCCGTATTTATTAATTATTTATTTATTTAATTATTTAATTTTCACGGGTCTTACAATTTTCCTCAAACGTTGTTACACTTGTATCCACTGATATCTTCCATATGTTCTAACCCCTAGATTCAACTCATTTTTGAAACCTTGTGGTATTTGATCACATACTTGTCCTTGAAGCTCCTTTAGTCCAAACGTTGCTAAACTCCAACATCTTTTCTCAGACTACTAACCCAAACTTAGCTTTCCTTGCTCAACGATATACATCTCACATCAACCTTCTATCTCTGAGGCAAGAAGTTGTCTTGGAGGCCTCATCCAGCACTTGTAAAGGTAAGCAGACCAAGTTAACATTGAATTTGCATTCCCTTATCTTCGTAAACACCAGACACAAAACACAGAGGCGTAACAAGACAAACTAGAACATACAAAGCAACACTCCATCATCTACAGGCAACCAAACCTTTTGTTTGTCACCCATATTTCCCCTAACCATTAGAATTAAGAAAGGAAAACAACATTTAATCTACTCATGAGTGTGCACCCTCATTACTTTATCAAGGTGCTTTCTGTTCTTAAAACTGTTAGTTTTACTGACAAACTCGACTAGACTTGACTACTTAAGCCCGCGAGACATGACAAACCCACAACCTCAGTTCGTCCTAAGGACGAACTGCTCTGATACCATAAATGTAACGTCCCATTTAATAGATAAACTTAATTAAATGAAATGTCACAATGAATAATATAAGAAACAAGTCGTGGAGTATAAAGGCTACTCCTTACAAATATCCAAGGCACTAAAAGGGGATACCGAGGCACACCACGATGCCAATATAGGACAGAGTACAAGGATCAACAGTATTCAAAATAATTGCCCAAGAGACAGACAAATACATGGGCTACAACCCTAAAAGAAACTTGGACAGCGGAATCCAACCCAAAGCTAAGCAGTGAAATCTCCATCACCTGACGACCACAAAGAGTTCTCACATCTGTTCACATCAATAAATTGATGATCATCGCAAAAAGAGAAAACCACACAAAGCACATACAAAAGAGCAGAAAGGGTAAGCTAGAGTAGAAAATGATTTTATTATACAATTGCATACATTTTCATAGTTCAAGATACATACATCAACCAATCATGTGATGACTCGCAACCAATACACTAAGACTCAAGACACGACTTATCTGAATACATATAATTAGTCGGATTCACCGGATGTTTGCACTTATGGTGGCCTCTACTACTCTACCGAGCTAATTGTCAATGGGTCTCATCCTGCCACTCACAAGGTTAGCCTTAAAGTGTCCTAGACCTCCTGCTACTCTCACCACTTGAGTCAGTACGCTCAACGTGAGACTAACTGACTCTTTAGAGTGTCAAGATGCAATCTTTACCTTAAATCCTTACTAAATTATATAATGAGGCACCACTAGGAAACTCCCACTAACAGGGGTTATGGAATTACGTCCTGACCAATGAGGCACCACCACACAACAAACGTGGAATTACGTCCTGACCAATGAGGCACCACCATGAGATTTCACCTAGAGTTTCCATGGAATTATGCCCTGACCAATGAGGCACCGCCATGAAACTATCGTGGAATTACGTCCTGACCACACCAACATCATGTTCCATGAATCAATATAAAATCATTGCTCATACCAATTTCATGCCACTTTCATAACCAACCATCCCATACATGTCACATGCCAAGATCATGTCAAACTTATCAATTACAACCCATAAACCATTTTACTCATTCATATTAACTCATCTCATGCTTTAACATAGCAATCCAACCAATCATGTGGCAAACACCCAAGAACAGCGAAGATAACAGATCTTGGGCACACTCTCGCTCAGGCTAAAAGGCCTCGCTCAAGCAAGAGGGCTCTCTTGCTCAGGCGAGCTCCTTTCGCCTAGGCGAGAGCTCGAAAAGTGGGAACAGTGGCCTTCGCGTTCCCTCACTTAGGTGAGACCTCCTCGCCTGAGCGAGATGGACTCTTGCTCAAAACAGGAGCTCGCCGCCTGAGCGATAGCTCGCGCAAGTTCTAGGGAGCAACTTCTAGTACTCTCGCTTGGGCAAGACTAGCTCGCTTGGGCAAAAATACCAGAGTTCCCCACTGTTCACGCGTGCAACAGTCAGTCGTTTGAACCAAATGATATATTAATAGATTTCCAATCGAAATCGAATAGAGCAACAACAAGGCCATACAATCATGAAATAGAACCAAAACAAGTAGAGAATCGAATAAACAAACGAAACCCTAGCTTCCCTTATTTGGAAAGAGCTAGTAAAAGACTTTGACACCTAAGCCAACGAACACAACAGCTCCAGGAGCAGACTCGAGAGCTGAGAATAGCGGTACAGAAAGAAAACAGGGTTACTATGGTGAACCCTAACAGGAACCACGAAAACAAGCTTAGAATGGAGAGAGTACGGTTCAAGAACTAACTTACGCAAGACGGGAGTGAGCTTTTGAGCTGGCGTGACCAAGGGGGAACCAAACCCAAGCAGAGCTTCTATTGAGAGGAAAATGGAGTGTTTGAGAAACTGATTTTCTGAAAGTGAGCAGAAAGTGAGTGTTAAGCTGGTTTAGGGGCTTTGGACTCCCTATGGACCAGCCTTAGGCCCAACTGATTAAAGTAGGTCTTTAAAGATTAGGACTGAAAAAAAGTGGGTCTTACACTTATAATAAAAATAAATTTGATATTTGTAACTAAAAGTTGAATTTATTATTTAATAATTTAATTCAAATTTTATTTTTTAATTTCACAGAATTTATTTTTCCATTTTATAGTAACGAACAAATTTATCATTTAATTGATAAAACTTAAAAAGATATTATTAAAAAAATATAAATCAATGTTATTATCATTTATTATTATTTATTACGAATCATTCTATTATTATTATTATTATTATTATTATTATTATTATTATATTTACTTATATCTTTTTATTATCATTGTTTTTATACCTAAAAGTCCTTTAAATTTAACTTCAAATTTAAAATATAAATAATATTATAAATGAATGAAAATTAATAATGTGGAAAATAATTTTTAAAATAACATAACTGATTTATAATAGATTATTTCAAATCACTTGTTTAATTAGGTACTGATACTCTTTAGTAAAAGAAAATTTAGATACAATAAATATATTTACTTTGAAAACAATAATTCCTTTAAACTATATTTATATAAAAAAAATGTATTTTTAACTTTTTACCTAAAAATCTTGATATAAAACATGATGAAGTAAATTCAAATATTATCATTTTATTATAAGAAAATAAATTTGATATTTGTAATTAAAAGTTGAATTTATTATTTAATAAATTAAATTAAAATTTTATCTTTGAATTTCACAGATTTATTTTTTCCATTTTATAGTAACGAAAAAATTTATCATTTAATTGATAAAACTTAAAAAATATTATTAAAGAATAAATATCAATGTTATTATCATTTATTATTATTTATTACGATTGTTATTATGTTTACTTATATTATTTATTGTTATTTATATTTATATATTTGTTATCATTTATTATTGTTTATATTATATATATATATATATATATATAATTCACTATAAGAAAATTTTTGTTTTGCTAGAAAAATTAGCAAGGAAAAATATTTGTAGCTAATCTCTAGCTAATTTGCAAGAAAATAGAGAATGAGAAAAATTGTAGCTTGTTCATAGCAAAATAGTTACATATTCACCATAACTTATATTTGTAGTTAATCTCTCACTAATTTACTAGGAAATAGTGAATAAATAAATTTATAGCTGTTTCGTAACAAAATAGCTACAAGTTTACTAGAGTATGTATTTATAGTTAATCTCACTAATTTGTGAGAAATAATGAAAAAATAAAATTGTAACTTATTCATAGTAAAATAGCTACAAATTTACTCTAACATGTATTTGTAGCTATTTCTTCTCAATTAAAATTATATTAAATTAAAAATTAAAATAATTTTTAATTGAAATATCTATTTTTAAAATTTAAATATTTTAAAATTATTGTTAATTTAAATATTCTAAATCAATTTTAATTTAAATATCTAAAATTGTTACTTTAAAGATAATCGTATATATTGAAATATAGAATATAGAATATAAATATCAATAAATAAATTAGAATATATTTATCTCACAAAAATATAAAAGAATTCATCACAATCGAGCTATAATAAATATTGAGTAATATAACAAATCTTAATAATATAAACCTTAATCATTAATTAAAACTAAACAATAAAATAACACAAAAACATTAGATATATAAACTTTAATTGTAGTAAAAGAATTATAAATTTAAGAAAATATAAACTAAACAAAGAAAAAATATACTTGATACTTTAACTAAAACATTATCATATCTCTTTAGTAAGATAGTTTACAAAATTTTTAAAAAATTCCAATGTTTTATTTAGATTTGGTTATTTAGAAAAAATATTTTTTATTTGTTCACTAAAAATACTAATTTTTATTAGCGGTTGATTTGGAAGGGTTATATGAAACAATTGGAAAGAGAGAATGTGTTAGGATTTTTTAACGGCTAACGAGATTTATATTATTTTAATATTTTTAATCTTTTACACTTCTTTCTTCGTGGTTATTTTTGTCAATTTTTTTTCATAAATATGTTTCAGTGATCTTTCAAAGGACGAAAGAGAAATGCATTCGAGTGTGCGTGAAGATCAAACCATAGACGACGAACTGCTCAAGCTGTAGCGACAATTCGACTACACGCAGCAAGCCAAGTCGATCATTCGATAAATGTCGTTGAATTGGTCCAAAAAATACTTCATCTATTTCGAACTTCTCCACACCGTTTCCGGCAAAGAGTACATCATCCTCATACGCTCTATCTACTTCTTCTTCTGTCGATTAGGTTTCATTGCTTGCAATTTTCATTTTAATGGATTATAATTGATTATATTCCATCGCCTCGTTCACTGAGTTGTGATAATGCTTAATCTTAATCAAACGTTTATTAAAGCAATTGCGCATGTTGTTAGGATCAACTGAGGAATGAGATGGTGGCTGAGGTGAAGAGATTAGGGCGCGTTTCATTGATTGATCTCATTTACTCTACTGGAGTTGACTTGTACTACATGAAGAAGCAGGCGCAGGAAAATATGTAATGCTTTTCATGTTTCTTTTCCTTTCTGTTCTCTTGTTTCTTTTCCTTTCTCTGTTTCATTATTGCCTTGGTAATGTCCATTTGTGATCTGATTTATTTTCTTGTACTTATGCTTCTGTCAATACATCCCCTTCTGGTCAAACTCAGGCCAAGAAATCAATACATCAAGTAGTTACATTTGCTATTGCTGCCTTATGAAGGGAACCTGAAGAATAAACCACTGAATAAGATTCTTTATTGTGTTTTGTGTTTTGTTTCTGTCACAAAGAGTACTAGAGTCTTTTCCAATAAAAAGTTTATTGAAATAAAGATGATTTCTTATTTACCATATCCAACAGGGTATATTTTCACGTATGGATTACCACTCTTGCTTTTGTCACTGTTGAATTGAGGGAATTGACAATTTTAACATAACTATCATCATCGCCTTTTGAACATAACTAGTTGGGGAAATTCAACTAGTTTTGGTGATGTTCTATTTCAGTATTTTCTCTTTACCTTAGTCCTGTTTTTACTAACCTGACTTTGACTAACCTTACTAACCAGATTCCCTTTTGCTGACCAGTTTACACTAACAATTTGTTAAATAGTTCCAGCTTTTCATTTTGATTTTTAGTTCTAACTTTGTCTTGAATTTCTATTTTGCAGGTACCTATTAGAATTACATAAAGCCACGCTAGTTCTATATTATTTACTTGCCTAGTTTTAATTTTCAGCTTTACTAGTGTTCAGTTTAGCTTGATAATCATAGATAGTATTATAGTACTTTTAAATTCTAGTAATTAATTTGTTATTGTTACTTTTAACATGTAAGAATAGTTAAATAGAATTTTAATTCATTGTTTTTAGTTTCAGCTTTAAATTTGTTTTGTTATATTAAGTTGTCCTAGGTTTAAGTAGTTGAAATTTTTGTTAGATGTTTAATGGAAATCCTACCCACACTCTAATATAGAGATAAATTCGAGATTGGTGAAGAGATGACCAAGTTGTGTCCAACATGGTACTAACCATTTGATTGACTAATATATGATTAGAAAACTTTACGTAAACAAAGAGATAAATTCAAATTAAATGTAAACCTCAATTTATCAATTAAAAATAGTTAAATTATAACATATATATATATATATATATATATATATATCATTTCATCATGTCAGTTTTATAAATTATTTATAGTTTTTTTAATGTTGGCATTTGGGAATTAGTTTTTTTAATGAAAAATTAGGATTAGTTAACTTATTTAAGGAATCTTAAAATTATTTTATACTTTTATAAATTATTTAATTAATTTGTTAATAATATATTTAACATATAAAATACTTGATTCTATTTGTTTATTTTAAGAACTAATTTTCATAATTTAATTCTTTAAGTATTAGTATTAGTAAAATTAATAAATTATTTCCAAATTGTTTTGTAATTTATTAAAAATAAATTATTTCCTAAACCCTAAATAATTTATTAATTTAAAAATAATGTAAAACAAAATTATATTAAAATTTTATTATAAATTTTATTTGCGATATTTCTTGTTATTGTAATTAACAAAACAATATTCTTGTTATTGTAATTAACAAAACAATATTTGTAAGAGATTAGTTATAGATTAGCCATACCAGAATTGCGATAAATTAGCTACGAATTAGCGATAACAAAATTTCGAAAATTAACTATGGATTAGCGACAATAAAATTGCAAGAAATTAGCTATGGATTATGTAAGGTCCACTTTTTCTACCCTAATTTAAAAAGGGCTGTCCCATGTGAGTTGGGCCTAAGGGTTGGCCCAAAGGGAAAACAGACCCTAAGTCTGCCCTAATCCTAACCCTCTTACTCACTTTCAGAATCTGCCCTTTTGTTCTAAGAACTGCAGTCGTTACTCTGCTAGGGTTTGGAATCGTCATCGCCTAGCAAGCTCAGCCTCATTCTTCCATTCCGCGTAAGTCTCTCCCAACTCAAGCTCTATGTTCATTTTGTCTCTCCCTTATGTTCTCAGTTAGAGCTTTCTAATGAGCTCGTTTTGGAACTTGTCCCACTGTTTTTCAGTTCGCGAAGTTGTTCCTTAAGCTATTGTCCTTCACTGTTCGAGTATCAAAGCCTTAGTTAACGTTTTCCAGGTACGGGGAAGTTAGGGCTTACTGTTTTATTTCGTGTTCTTATATGCTTGGTCTTGTTTCGTGAGTTGAATGTTGGGTGCCATTATAATCCGTGTAGGAGCTGCTAAAAACATGTTTTGGTCTATTTGGATGCATCTACTTGCGTGAATAGTGACGGGTTCTGGTTGTCTCGCCCAAGCGAGTACATCTCGCCTAGGCGAGATTAGTAGTAACTCGCCTAGGCGAGATTAGCAGTAACTCGCCCAGGCTGCTTGAGCGAACGGTCGCCCAGGCGACGAGCACCAGTTTTGAGCGAGAACCCATCTCGCTCAAGTGAGGTGGTCTCGCCTAAGCGAGCGGGCGCGACACTGCCTTTGTTCCTGACTCGAGCCCTCGCCTAGGCAGAGCGTGCTCGCCTAAGCGAGGGAGACCTCTCGCCTGAGCGAGACCCTTCTGCCTGAGCGAAGGGCTGAGCGAGGAGTATGTATGTTGACGGATTTCCTTATTCTTGGATGTTGAATATATGTATGAATTGTTTATGCCCTTCTAAGTATGAATTGAGTGGCTTTGCATGAATAAGATGAATGATGAATTGTGATTCATGAGTTTTAACATGATGTGAGTGTGCTTTTGGTATGGGATGATTCATGGAATTAAAGTGATGTGTTGGTATGGATTTGGCATGAGACATGAGTGAAGATTGGTTAATGAACGTGGCATGATGTCGGTATGAAACACACTCCTACTTTTGTGGTTTGAGATTGGTGAATGAAAGAGATTAACATGGGATACAACTGAGGATGGAATTGCCAAGGTTGGCATGGGATATTTACATATGTGTGTGTTGAATAATTACTTGTTTTGATAATGTTTTGGTCTGTGGTCAGTGCGTAATTCCTTGAAATCCCTAGGTGGGGTTTTTCAGGGTTGTGCTTCAATGGTCGGGACGTAATTCCATGGCCCCTGTTAGTGGGTATCCATGGTGGTGCCCCATCTATATAACTACGTAAGGATTCAAGGTAAGGTTGCATCCTAACACTCTAAGGAGTCAGTTAGTCTCACCTAGAGCGGATTGAACCCTGTGGTGAAAGTAGCAGGAGGCCTGAAATTCATAAAGGGCTAACCTTGTGGTGAGGGAAATTGATTCATTGTAACACTTGTAACACATAGCTCGGGGGTGAGCAGAGGTATCCACCACAAGTGCAAGCATCCGCTGAATCCGACCAGGTTATATGTATCCGGATGAGTCGAGTCGCGTCTTAGTGTATTGCTTGAGAAGTCATAACATGCTTGGTTGATATGTGTATATGGAGTGGTGAATATGTATTTGATCGTTTGGATAAAAAATTTTATGCTCTAGCTTACCCTACTTTTATTGTTGTGTGTTCTGTTGTGTGGTACTCTCTTTTGCGATGATCATCAACTTGTTGGTGTGAGCAGATGCGAGGAACACCCGTGAACAACAGGGAGGTGGTGGTTTCGCCGCATAGTCCGCTTGGACTGGACTTTAGTTCTTTGGGCTTTTATTTAGGGCTTTAGCCCATGTATTACGACATGCTTTAATACTCTATCTGTATCTGTCAGACTCTTCAACTGGTTTTCTTTCGGCATCATGGTGTGCCTAGCTTTGTAGGGGTGGTGTTAAGTAGCCCAAGACTGCGTTGTTGTACTTTTTTGTGTGGCGTTTCTTTTAATTACGTTTATAAATTAAATGGAACGTTACAGATTAGCGACAACAAAATTGCGATAATTAGCTACAAATTTATAAGAGCAAAGTTGTGAGAAAATAGTTACGGATTAGCGAGACCAAAGTTGCGACAAATTAGCTACGAATTTGCGAGAACAAAGTTGCGACAAATACGCTACGAATTAGTGAGAGAAAATTTGCAACAAATTAACTACGGATTAGCGAGAAAAAAATTATGACAAATTAGTTAAGGATTAGAGAGAGAAAAGTTGTGACATATTAGTTACAGATTAGCTAGAAATTCTAAAACTTCATCACTTAATTTTAGTGAGGTATTAGTAAGGAATTAGAGACAAATTAGCTATAGAATAGCGAGGGATTATATCTCTTCCTAATTAGCTACCTAGATTTACCTACGGAACATTTTCTAGCAATTCCATAGTTAATCTATAGCAAAAGTTGTTAACGAGGAATTAGCTATGGATTAGCTAAGGATTAGCTAATAAATTTTTTGTAGCTAATATGCAATTCTTTATAATGATTTAAAGTTAATGATGATATCTGCAAAAAGAAAATTATTAATTTTAACTAAAAAAATTAAATATTTTCATTACCATTATTTTTATACTTAAAAATATATAAAAATTTTCATATTTAACTTTTGAAATTCTCAATAAATAAATAAAATTCATCGATGTTTGAAACTTTTTCTCATGAATAGGTAATTTAATTGTTTAATTGGTTCCGAAATCTAGAAATTTTAAGTTGATGCAAAATATCATGATAAAAGCCCAATTTACGTATTAACATCGAAATACTTATTTATATATTAAGACCAGTGCTGGTCGTCGTGTTTTATTTTTGTTTTTTTGTTTTAATTTTATTATAACAATTAATATAATTATTATTATTATATTTATTTATATAAATAATTTGTTTATATAATAATATTTAAATCGAGATTGATAATATTGAAATAGTTAAATAATTAATTAATTTAAATTTAAATTATGTTAAAATATTTAATTTTACATAGATCTGTAAATACTAAGATGTATAATAATTAAATGTTATTATATGGATATATTTTGTAATGTTGAAATAAATGGTTAAATGAAATTATTATTATATGTTGAGAATAATATATAAAATAATGATTTTGTTTAAGAATTTAATTTTAATAATAAATATAGATGTTTAAAACATAAGAGAGACCCATGTTTCGTTGTTTTTTGTTTTTTATTATGTTGGTATTTATTAAGTGGCGAGAACTTGGACAAATAAATTAAATTATTATTACAAATAAATTATTATTTTTAATAAAAAAATCATTTTCTCTCTTTATTTTTTCAACTCAAAACAATTATACATGATAGTACAATTCAAAAAATATGATTATCATTCACCATCATATTATAATATGAGACCACAAATAATTTTTTAAGTGCATTTGATATGAATCATTTTATATAACCTTTTACTTCATCAATTTGATTTGATAGGTATTGTCAAATTTGATGACGTTTGTCTGGATCGCATTCTACTGAATTTTCAGATTCATTATATGTGTAACTCTAGGAACTTTGATTATTTTTAATTTTGTTCAATTATTGGATTCTCAAGAAATTTTTCTAAGTTTAGTTGAAGTAAACGCATTTTTTTTTATCTTCATCACATGCCTTTCTCTTTCAAATATAAATTTATCAACTCTCACCGATTTAAAAAAAAAACTAAAATCTATCTTCACAAATCACAATTATCACATTGCAAAACATAACAAAACTCATACCACTTTAATTAAATAAGCATCATTATATAAAGAAGACACAAAATTCCTAAATTTCATAATTTAGGGTTATACTAATTATGGGAAGAATATAATTAGAGTTCATGTCGATCTCAATAATTTCTAAAATTATAATTAGGGTTCGCACTAATTTAGGAAAACTTAATTTGGGACAAATATCGTAACAGGATAATAGTAAATCTAACATAAATAAATCATAATAAGATAACCTTGATATGTGAAAAATCATGTAAGAATATGTATTTCAATCTCTCTATTGTCCAATCTTAGTTTCCCAAACTATCATTTTGTCTTTCTTTCTCCTCTCACACTTTGATGATGACTTAGTGTATGAAATATCCTTATTGTCGAAGACAAATACCTAATCTCTGATTAGAGACACGTACCTAATCTCTTTTGTTAACCAACATTTTCATCAAATTGATTTTTATTTTATTTTTTATAATAATTTTCATAGTATAAAATTAATATAAATAATAATATATAAATATAATAAAATATTAAAAAATTAAATTAAAAAACTTCGGGGAAACCACAGTTCCTTTGGTCATAGCTATGTTCCGTCCTTATATATATTGTAAATGAAAATATGTAGTTGTTGAAATTAAAATTAAGCCATTAAAATTTAATGATTAATACCAATACTATTAATACTATTATAAGTTCAAATAACAATTGTAACACCCCATTTAAATAATAACTTTAATTTAAATGAAATGCCACACAGATAGAAATATAGAGACGAGTCCTAGAGTATAAAAGCTACTCCTTACAATATCCAGAAAATGCTAGGAGAGACCAAGGCACACAACGATGTCGGACATAAACGAAATCCAAAGACTTAACAATAGTTGATAGAGTATTAAAGAGTAAAGCAGTACATGGGCCATAGCCTTAAAGAAAAGCCCAAATAAAACATGAAGTCCAACCCAGGTAGTCTATGCAGCGGAATCATCTCTTCCCTGTTGACCTCGAGTACCTCTCGCATCTGCTCACATCAATAAATTGATGATCATCACAAAAGGAGGAGAACCACATACAGAGCAACCAAACAAGCAAAAGGATAAGCTAGAGTAGAAAATAGTTTATCATGTAGTCACATGCTAACACAATCCAAGCAGGGTATATCATCCAAACATGTTATGACTTCTCAAACAATATACTAGACTCAGACTCGACTCATCCGGATACATATAATCTAGTCGGATTCAACGGATGCTTGCACTTGTGGTGGATTTTCATGCTCACCCCCGAGCTAAGTGTTATAATGTCTCAATCCCCCCACACACAAGGTTAGTCCTCAATGAGTTTCAGACCTCCTGCTACACTCACCACAAGAGTCAGTCCGCTCTAAGTGAAACTAACTGACTCCTTAGAGTGTCAGGATGCAATCTTACCTTGAATCCTTACCAAATTATATAGATGGGGCACCACCATGAACTCCCACTAACAGGGGTCATGGATTTACGTCCCGACCACTGAAGCACCACCATGAGGTCTCACCTAGAGGCTCATGGGTTTACGTACTGACCACATACCAATCATACTCAATCAATCAAGAAGGATTTATCATGCATATATATATATATATCTCATGCCAGCCCTTTATAATCAACCTTTTTCATATTCCAGGTGAATCCATACCAACTCATCATTCTTAATCCATGAATATAGAATTTCATCTCATACCAATACCATGTCACTTTAATATCAACCTTCTCATTTAAATCACATGTCAAGATCATACCAAACCCATCATTCACAACTCATGAACCACATCACTCACGCATAATCATTCATCTCATGCTTTTAACATAACAATTAAAACTCAAGCAAGTGCCAACCATCCAAGAACAGAGAAACGACAAGATATCACATTACCCTCGGCCAGCTCCTCGCTCAGGCTGAAGGGTCTCGCTCAGGTGAGCTCCCTTCGCCTAGGCAAGAGCTCGACAATATGGAACAGTGGCAATTCGCACTAGCTCGCTTAGGCGAGATCTCCTCACTTGAGCAAGGCATTCTCTCGCTCAAAACCAAGATGGCCCGCCTGAGCGACAGCTCGCGCAGAAGGCCTGGGCGAGCCTCTACCAGTCTCGCTTAAGCGAGACTAGCTCTCTTGGGCGAGACTATCAGTTCTTGCCCATGTTCTCACCTGTAGCAATCACATTTTCGCACCAAACAACAATACAGGCATTTCGCATGTTCACAGTAACATATAACTCATACAACACCAAACAAAATCAAGAATAGGTCAAAAGTCATCTAAAACCCAAAACTCTAACTTCCCTTACCTGGAAATAAGCTAGCAGAATATCCCGACGCAACCTCGACACTGAACAATGGAGCGCAGCAGCTCTAGGAACAAAATAAGAAGCTGGAAAAATAATGGAACAGAACAAGACGAGGTCATTGAGATGTGGAAGAGCTTGAGTTTGCTTGGAGAGGATTAGGAATCAAACCCTAGCAGAGGTTCGCAACTGCTCAAAAAGAAAGTAAGGAGAACTGTAAAATTATATTTAAAAATTAAAATTATATACATAATTTATTTACGATGTTTGAATATAGGTAACAATGTTAATATTAATAAAGTAAGGAAAGGTAAATTTTAATGTATATTATATTTAAATTTGTATTTATTGAAAGTATATGTACATTAAAATTTGTTATAATAATAAAATTGGTCAACCAAGAAGCAACTAATATATTCACTTATTTTAATATTGTTCTCTACATAATTAAGCATAAGTATATAGAAGGTTTAACACCAGTATCACTGTATAGTAAGTTTAATTAAGTGGAAAATATTGAAAGGCCTAAATCAAATTATATTTGTTCCTAATGTAATCATTCTTTAGTTTACCAAAATCCCCCCAAAACGCATTGTAGTGTACTGTAGGACATGCAAGTTGCACCATGTTGCTAGTTATTAGAATGGCTTACACATGAAGAATGTTCCAACGAATCTAAGAAATTTCACCTTGGACTCGGGCTTATCAACCTTGCTCAAAGAGCCTTCATGTTCAAAGCCTGTGCAAATGACCCCTTAAGAAAATTTCTTTGGTCATTTAAATGCAATGATTAATAAAAATTTAAATCACATTTCATCAAATGTAGTTATATGATTCTATTTTTACCATAAGAAAAAAGTTATCACTTACTGCACGAGGTCTTTTTTTTCTTGCAAGTAATCAAATTTGTTCCATGCAAAATAAAAATTTAAGTTTGAGTCTTTCAACGGTTGCTATAAATTGTAAGCCACAACAACACAACTAATTGTTTTCCGGTCTGTTAACACCCAATTCTGTCAGGTGAATAAATTTATTTTCGAAAATATAAAATTAAATAAAAAAAATGTTTTTTAGTTAATGGTAAAAAAATGTGAAACAAAATTTGTTCAAAGATCTTCAAACTTTAATTTTAGAACAAAAAAAAAAGAGAAATGAAAAAAAAAGAAAAAAGGATAAAAAGAAGAAAAAA
>Ga0209589_1004859_pt1 | contig 23050 bp, 7 predicted proteins | sample CowpeawhiteBW_FD_187525 | JGI IMG/M metagenome (GOLD analysis project Ga0209589, IMG submission 187525) | Root nodule microbial communities of legume samples collected from California USA - Cow pea white BW (SPAdes) (version 2) | ecosystem: Host-associated > Plants > Roots > Nodule | place: USA...
ATATTTTATTACATCATACTTTAATATTATTTTTTTATTTGAATTTATATTTCAAATAATTGTATATTTTTAAAATGTGTAAAGTTCAATAATTTGTACACAAATGTTTGAATTGATGTAAAAATAACAATTATAAAAACTTTAAAAATAATTTTAATTAATTCATGTAACAATGAAAAACATATAAATTTGAAATTTGAAAACAATTTTAAGTAAAGTTGAATGTGAAACAAAAATTTAAATAAACTTAGTTATGTTAAAAATATATAATAAAAATATCAATTTGAATAAAAATATGAAATTTAATAAAAATATAACATTTATATAAAAATTAATTTTTGTTTCAATGTGGAGAGAGAAAAAATTGGACTATTTTTACAAAAATAGGAACTAAATTGAGACAAAAATTAGAATACAAAGACTAGATTGAGACTGAGGAAATGACATCTGTCATAATATTGACATGTGGCATTATTACTGCCACATCACTTTGTCACTACCACGTGACACGACGACTGTTTGACACGTGGCAATTTTTTTTAAATTCAAAAAAAAAAATTCAAAAAAAAAATTCAAAAAATCCAAGAACTGACACGTGGCACCTCAATTAACGCTGTTACTATACCGGTAATGGAAATGACTAAATTGAGATCAAATTTCCTAAAACAGGGACCAAAATGAGATAAAAAAAATAGAGGGACCAAATTGAGATTTTGTTATAAAAATGGGGACCAAAGGCATAATTAAACCTATTTTTTATTTTCTAACTCATTACAATTATAATTGAATTTTTTCACTATAATTGTATAAATAAATTTTATTTACTAAAATATAAAAATTTAATATAATTGCTATGAATATTTTTTTTTATCACCATCTAACATATATTGGAGTTAAAAAGATACAAGATCTATGTTAAAATTTTATTATGTTTATTAATGTTTATTATTTATTTTTTGCGTCATTTTGATCAAGTGATGTATTATAACTTTTATTAGTATATAAAAAAAAGATTCATTATAATTTAAGAAATTGAAGTAAACAAACATTTAAAATAAAATATATTTTAATTTGATTTTTTTTTTCTTTTTATATTTTTTTTAAAAACTATTTTTAAATTTTATCAACTAGGTTTCATTAATGTTTGCAAATTTAATAAATGTTTTGGTTCTCATGAAATTTTATTTGGTATTCTAATATAAAATATAAACGATTATAATTTATTTCAAAGTATTTGATATCGAAGAAACAACTATCATCCTAATATTGAATATTTAATAATATTATATTTCCTTTACCGTAATTTTTTATTATTTTATAAAAATTATTCAAAATTAATATTAAAGTAGTAAGAAAACGGGTACGGGTATGGGTACAAGATTATACCCGTTACCCGGTGGGAATGGGGATGTGACAAAAGTTTGATACCCGTTGGGTTTGGGTATGGGGATGTGGATGATTTTTTTTTTTTACAGAGATAGGTATGGAATAACGAAACTCGTCCCCGCCCCGCCCCGTTGTCATCCCTAGTTCTGGAGTCAGTCACGTCATAAAAACTTACCCTTCTTTGGATCCGTTTGGTTAAACTTTTTTTTTTTTGATAAAGCTTATTTCAAAAGTAGAAATAGAAACAATAAGTGCGTATTTCTTTATAACCAACTTGAAATTGTTTTTCCTGAAAAATAGGCGTAGTTAAAGAAAGAAAGAAAAAACTTTTAATTAAAGAAAAGTACCTTTTTTTACTGTAAACAAACACAGCTTAACTTTTGTTTGTATGAGAATCATTTAAAAATAAAACCCTTAACAATATTTTTTTAAACATTAACAAAGACACTCTTTATCCTATTCCTTATGCTAGTATCTTTTGAATGAATGTGCATTTTTTTTCCCAAATAAAAATTGGTACAATTCAATAATCATGCGATTAATTAGTAAAATTTTATAAATATATAATTGTTTTGAGACAAAAAAGTTTGTCAATTCAAGGAACATGGAAATAGGTGGTAGGGTGGTAGCTGTAGTTGTTACATTGACCTAATGGTGCGTCATTAGCAGTTATCGAAGTGATTTTGGACGTAATAATTTAGACTTGTGCATGTTTTAACCTCACTTTTGTTTAAGTGTCACAATATGATAAGGATAGAATTGGTGCTACAGAGTGTAGGTAACAGGTGTACTTTTTCTAAGACTACTTGTTTTGTTGCACGCAATCTTTTAACTAATCAAAACAAGTTTACCACTCAATCACTTCATTAAACTAATTATTGGACTGATCGAACTCTACTCCGTAATGTTGCATTTCTAATCGGTGGATTGCGACAAGCTTCGTTCTTCAAATCAATTTCATTTTGATAAATCCGCCGAAAGTTTAAGTGTATTTTTCTGGAATAGTCGCTTCTTTTTTGCGGGTTGAAAATTCATATTCCGACTTTGAATTATGATTATACACCACTTTCATTTCTGAACTCTTCAAAATAAACCTTTTGTAAATTGTATATTAATTAATCAAGTGGTGAAAATATAAAGCATATGGTTCTTGTTAGACGAGTATTTACCGATATTATTAAAAAAATTATATTTTTTGTCAATTTTGTTTTAATATATTTTTTAGAAAATACTTTTAAATTTTGTTATGAAATTTTTTTTTCAGGAAATTGTTGTAATTTTTTTTTAAATATTTTATATAAAACACTTTTCACAACAAATTTTATAGTTTTGCAGAAAATAATTATCCACAGAATAATTATCTGTCAATCAAGATTTTTAGAAAAAATAGCAGAAAAAAGTCTTATCTTACGAAATTTTAACAAATTTGCAAAAACATTTTCATATAATATGAGAATATTTAGTAATGCATGTACTGAAACATTATAAATGTATTACAAAAATAAAGGGTTGATTTTAAAAATGTTATCATAATTCAAGAATGAATCGGTATAAGTTTATTGGTGTATAGAGTATTTGGCTAGGTGTGTGTTATCCAAAGATTCACAATTTTATTCAGAAAAAAAAAATTGGGTTAAAATTTTTTTTATTGTTTAAACTTTGACATCAAATTAAAATTTGTGTTTCTAAATTTTACAAATGGATAAATATGGTTCTCCTAACTTAAATGTGTTAGATTGTTTTGACTCTTAAACGACAAATGTCGTTTGAGCACAGTTTGACAAATTATAACTTAAATGTCAACTTAAAAGGTTGTTCTACATGTAAAAAATTAATAATTTTAAATTAGGAGTACTATATTAAAATTTGAAGCAAAGATGAATTTTTAATTCACATCATAATTTAGAACTACAAATATATTTTACCCAAAAAAAATTACATGAAATTTAGTTTTTGTTAGAAGAATTACATGTTAAATAATAATATTTTTATCGAGTATTTGTGTACTTAGATATTAAGATGTGAAATAATGTTAAATTTATGGTTTGTTCTAATACAAGGGTTAACTTTATGAGAGGTTATTTTTTTATTCTGTGATTCGTAACATCATGATATTTTATTCAAGCTATGTAAATGCTAAATTGAAGAAACACTTCCTGAATTGGAATCTCACTTGTCTAAAAATTATGGCGAATTGAATAATTTGTTTGTGTAAAGTGATGATGATTACTATCACTTTCACTCCTATTATGAACCCAAGAGGAGTGTTCCTATATATGTGTCGATGCTAGCTAGCCGTTTTGTCTGAAGTATTCCAACAGGAAAAAGCCACTAAATTATGCATCATGTCACCATTCTTTCTTTCTTTCTTTCTGTAATCTGACTTTTGTATCAATGATCATCTTATCCACCCAGACCATGTTTAAGTGCGGATTAGGTGGACCTTTTTATTCTTTATAATGCAAACTTTGACCATTCAAATCTGGTATCTGGTGTTTGATCTCTTTTGAGTTTGTTTTCAACCTGGGGGTGGCTTAATTATTCACACAAACTACAACAAGTCTTTTACTTTGGACTTTGGATCTCTGCAAATTGAGTTACAATATTTTTATGCATATTGTTTGAATTTTTCTCCTCGATGTTTAGTGAGTGTGAGTCTGTCAATGATATTATTATAATATACAATACTTTTCTATGCAAATTAATGTCTACAGTGTCTTTGTTTGAACTATCAGTTGACATTCAAAATAAGTGGAACTCAAACAATCAAGCTTTCCCGCGGACCAATTCCCCCATTTCTGACTTTCTACACATGAAAATACAGAAATTAAAATATGACAAATTCAAGTTCTATAAAGGTATACTCACTCTCCAAAACCTTAATTAGGTTTTCGCTTTTACACAAATGTTGAACTTCTAATGGAGTGTTATCAAAATCTGACCATGCTAAGATTATTCGTTATTACAATTTGAAATCGTTAAAACTTTTTGGGTAATTTGCCTGGTTCCAACCCCGTAATGTCTGAAAAGCTTTTGCTTCTCCATTGACAAACCAAAAGGCAATTGGTAAATTGGTAGACAAACTTCATACGCAAAATGTTAAGAGTGAAAAGTGGGGAAGGATAAACTAACTAGGAAAAGACATATTAGCACGGAAAATTTTGTTCTCTTAATTTTTTTTTCATTTTAATTTAGTTATTTACTTAACCTAAAGCAACATAATATTTTTAAGTAGTGTAAAAAATTTTACATTGATCAGAGATTAAATAATCTTATAGTATATAAAAAGATACAAATTCATATTACAAAATTCACTTTTTAACGAGAGTCATAAGTTTGAGTTGATCTTATTCATATTTGTTATTTGTTGAATCGTGTTATTCGACAATCCATTAATATTTAATCTCATACTCGATATATATATATAGATACATGCATAGATACGAAGAACTGCGTATCCCCATCATAATTTATCACTGGTATAAACATAAGCAGAATATAATAATAAGGCTCTAATAGAGAAAGTTGGGTGCGAAGGCAAGGTTTTCTGGGAAAATTGCACATTTTTTTTCTGGAATATATGGTCACCTGAACATTTCATCTGAAAACAGCTAAAGAAAAGACAAGAAAACATCGAGTGATCATTACAAGGGAAGGAAGTAACATGGGAGGAACTTAAACAAAGACATAAACCCACTTTTGAGTTTGTTTTCTGAACTAGCTTTTTCTTTGGACGGTCGAGAAAGAAAGCGATAGAAGGTCACGTAGAATTTCACAAACCCTCTTCTTTCTTTGCTTCATTTCTATTTGGTCGGTGGCTGGTCCGCACAACCGTATGCCCTTGTCTTACGTAAATTATTATACAAATTCTATTATATTTTCATATTTAATCTTGTTTAATGACACATTTTATTATTTAAATCTTATATTGTACTCATTTTAGTTTTGAAAAACTAAATATAAATGAACTTAAGACTCTAGGAAAACATATCTGGTGAATGAAGTTTTAAGATTTTGAATTACATAATTACTTGTAAGATATAGCATCTGGAGATAGTCTTGGAATGTACTAATATTTTGTGTGTTTAATGAGTAATGTGGTTTGGTTTTGGGACAAGTTGAGAAAGGCAAATAGCATAGTTGAAGTTTCAACGATGAATAGGAGGAAAATAAAAGCTTGTATACGCAAAAATGACGAAGAGCTTACATGCAGAGGCTTGGTGACCTGCGGAATCGGTAACCCAGCCAGAATGAGAAGCTTCTAATCCTGTAGGTGACTCGTGTCAATTTAATGCCAACCATATATCTTCAAAATATGTGGCTGAACGTATGTTTGACCAAAATATGTTCCATGAGGAGATATTAATATATTGGTATGTATAAATCTAACTTCATTAAACTCACTTAGTTAGATTTAAAACTTTATTTCGATAAAATGTTATCAAATATATTTTTACTCAGATTTATTACATCTATAATATCATTTATTAATATAATTTACTTTTCTTTTTTTCCTTTCCAGATTGAATATTCTTCGGTTCACTTGGTGCAAAATTTATTTTATATAATGGTTATTTATACCAATTATAATCTACCTTTTATAATATTTTATAATAAGTGACGTAGTAACAGAATTGTAAATAGATAACACTATTTATGTTAGTCGTAGTTATAACTGATATAGAAAGTGGGTATTGTGACTAGGGATGTCAACGGGGCGGGTAGGGTACGGGTAGTAACTCCTCGTACCCTACCCACTAGATAAATATCCGTTTCGTACCCATATCTATATCCGTCGGGTATTTATTATGCGGGTACCCGCCTATTTTTTTCATATCCGCGGGTATCCATGGGTACCCGCGGGTATTTACAAAATTATTAAAAAATAAATATTTAATCATAAATTCAAATAAAATAAAATAAAATACATCATTGTCATAAATTTTAAATAAAGTTCAAATAAACTCAAGTTCATACAAGTCCAAATAATTATAAAAGTATATATAAAATGGCGTTCAACACAATGAAAATTCTTTAATTAATGTTTTGATCAAAAAGTTCACTTTCTCCAATTGATTCCTAAAAAATAAACAAAATAAACAAATAATAAACCTCAATTGCCACGTGCCAAGTATTCTTGTTTTGATTCCATCATTTGACAACAAGCATACCATAAACGTCATTGTCTATATAGGATTTGATGTATATGTCCAATTTCAAATAAAGGAAAGAGAAGAATGTCAGGGGTGTACTTGGAAGAAGACAACGTACCAATACTATTGAAGTTTGAAGAATGAGGACAGAAGACAAGATGTGCAACTTAGAAAAAATTAGGCCATAATATTTTTTACTAATATATATATATATATATATATATATATATATGAATATATATATATGAGGGTACTTTTGTGAATTAAAGTTTAGCGGGTACGGGTATCCACGGGTACGGATACTATGATACCCGTACCCGTCCCGTTAACATGCGGGTATCAAAAATACCCGTACCCATGGGTAGCGGGTATCCATTTTTAATATATGTTTCCTACCCATTGCGGATTTTATCCGCAAATATCCGCGGGTACAGATTTTTTTGACATCCCTAACTGTGACAAACTTTAACAAATAAGAAAACTTTCTATACCAATTATAGTTATAATAGAAAGTTGAAGCAATGACATTTTATAATAAAGAAGAAAAATTTCTATACTAATTCTAGTTATAACCAGTATATAAAATAGTTTCTCATTTTTTTATTTGTAAACACAAATGCACACTAAGGGTTCTCATATCCCTAACCATCATTCTCCTTTGTGTTCCCCTTCTTCTTGCTCTCAGCATCCTAAAACATAAACACATTGCCTTCCTTCTATTTCCCTCTCTTCTCTCTCTCTCTCACACACACACACATTTCTTAAGACTCTTCAAATAAAATACAAAATGATGTTAGTAGTGATGTTGCATTGGAGTGTTTCTATTAGGTGGAATAAATGGTGGACCATTTTGCAAAATCGAGATCAGATCAGTATGAGGGGACGAACAGGGTGAAACTCACAAGTTACAAAGGCGATAACGTGAATGAAAATGCGTTTAAGGAGAAAGCCAAAATTTCTGACCCCGAAAGGATGATTAGAGCATATAGTCAATCTACTGCCACTTTGAATATTCTATACTGATTTTCACTTTAATTGGTATAGAAAGTGGACTTTCTATACGAGTTTTGGAATTGAAAGGGGAATCTCCTCCATTGTTTCCAGGGGTAGTCACTGTCATATCGTTTTATGTGGACAGGGATGCTAGTTTTACCTGCTCCACGATGGGCGCCAATGTTCCGGTCTCAAACAAATAACCAAACCAGAACGATAATTTCTTTATAACTTTGGCTAATCACTTAAAACCTTTCTTCTTTGTTTATCTCTAAATCACACTATGTTTCTTTTTTCTCCTTTCGTACCTCTCTTCCTATCCCAAGATTTCTAGTATATATAGGGCAGTCAGTTGTGGAATCGTTCTCTACTTTCGATATTTCAGCTAACCAACTAGCCCACTATCTTCTCCTGTAATCCCGCATGCATATTGTTCCTAAAATATAGGGATATTTTAAAGATATTTTAAAAGCACGTTGTATTTGTTGCATTTTCTTTCTGTTCCACGTTTTCTTTTGGGCTGTTGTTGGACCATATCATTGGGCCATCTGCCTGTGTACAGACACATTTTTACAGTTTGCCCGAGTTGTTCGACTTCCATTGGACGAGCTATCTGACTTACCATTGGATGAGTTATCTGACTTACCATTATGAAAATCTTTGATGAAGTGTGTATTACTCGAAAAACCAAATCGGAATCCGATCTGGAGGCGAGGAGGGTACAACAGAATACAGACTATATATATATATATATATATATATATATATATATATATATAATTTGTGTTAAAAGTTTGTTAAAATTTTGTAATGTTATATTAATCGATAGAGAAAGAAAATAAACTTTAATAATTTGTAATCGATTAGGGTGATTTTCTAAATAGATTTAATTTTGAAAAGTGTTGTGTGACATAAACGTGTTATAGGTTCCATAGTCAAAAGACACGAAAATGTTGGAAAAATGAGCTGCAGGGTCGGTCCTGTTGAAGTAGAACACGCTGACCAGCCAAACATATGTCGCCACTACTTCTTGTTTACTTAAGTTCTCCTGTTTGTGTAGTGTATTATTTTCATGCAACACATGACAGCTAAATAAAAGATAAACGTGCATTTTATTATATTCTTTAATTAAACACCCATTTTCAACGAAAAATTTCTTGCAAATTAAAAGATTGAATATATACATTCTTACTTAAATAAATGTGGATTATATTTAATTTAAAAGAAAAGGGACGTGAGAGTGGATAATAAGAGTGTCCAGTTGCTGAAGGTACCAAACCGGTTCCTTTCCGTATAATTGAGGCCACGTCTCCCCACTGATGATGCAATTAATAGTATCTCGTATGTTCTAACCTTCCTAAAAAAACAATAGAAAAAACAGCACAAGATGCATGCCATGATTTTCAATGAAAAGCAATTGATCCTTGTGTGGTGGGCCACGTATGCAAGGTGTTTCGGTCAAAACTCCCATACGAAACCATACTTTATCACTGCTTTATTCGTTGTCACTACGTGAGAGGACAGGTACCTCATACACGTGTCATGGACAGGTGTCGTCCTCTCCTGCTCCGGCCTCTCTCTCCGCTCACTTCGCCGCCATCTTCAATCTCTCCAACACCAAACCTTCCTTTCCACGCTCAAATCTGCCTAATCTCCCTTCACAATATATTATTCAAATTTATTATTATATATTGGTAGTTTTTCATTTGTCTAAACAGCCATTTGTGATTTCTATTTTATCTTTTTATTACAAATCAATTTTTAAATAATCATCGATTTTAATGATTAAAAATATTTTTTGAAATTAATTTTTAATTAAAAATCAATTTAAACTCTAGTTCATAGTAAAAACTATTTGAAGTACATTTGCAAATCAATTATAATTTTTTATTCATAATAAAAATTATTTTAATTATTAGTAATTTTAAATTTATTAATTGATATGTAAAATTATTTTTAGTTACTAAAATGCCATTATTTAGAAATTTTATAGTAGTGTTTCACCTTTACTTCAATATAAATACATGAGTATAAATTAGTGAAAATTGGGTAAAAAATAATGATATAATTGACTAAAAAATTTTATTATTTTTAATCTTAAAGAAGCACAAATAAATAGAAAAAAAAATGTTAATTAGAAAGCAAAATGGAAATTTTAATTAAAGTTTGTTATGTGAAATTTTTTTATATAATCCTCTAATATGAATCAACCAACATCTTTGTATACCAAAAAATCATCCGTCTTATAAGTATAATTGTCAATGAATTTTAAGTCATCATTAAATTCTACCGATAATTAAATTATCGACAATTTTTGAACCCTTATTTATTTATTGTAAACTAACAGATTTCGGTTTACACTAACAAATTTTGATTGTGAATAATTTCAGTATTTTTATAGTGCTATTTCAACGTAATCAATTATTTAGTGTTAAAAATGTAAATATATAAATATTAAAAAAATCTTGTATAATAATGTTATTTGGGTCGAAAAAGATTGATTACGTGTTGCTTTTCCTTTTACTAGCATATTCAGTGCATTGTTTATATAATCCGATTAATAGATGCTAAAATTAGGAAGAAAACAGAAATATACAGTAACACAGCAATCATAGAAACTTTTTAAACAACAAATAATTGGGAGAGGATAAGGACTTTTTTTATTTACTACTACTTCCTAACACATAGAAAGCCTCAAAGAAGAAAGTAGAAAGTCAACTATCAATACCATTAAAAACATAGAAAAATGTTACATGTATGAACACAATCCCTCGTTGCAATTATCTAGCAAACCCAGATAAATCAATGCTAGTAGGAATTAATTAATGAATCATTTGGTTGATCCATTTTTGTTTGACATGATTGTTTCATTCTGTGAATGCATTAACATTTATATGAACTCATTCACACCTAACATGTCTGGGATTTCAATTAATCTCAACAAGTTGCTGCTGACATAGCTTTCTATCTCATCCTCAGTACTGCTACTTCCATTCACGTACGTCGAGTTCGAATTTAACGGCGTGGGGCTTGACGAAGGCGTTGACATAACTGAAGCAAAGCTGAAGTTCTGGGAATGGTTATAGGTTGAGGATTCAGAAGGGTCCATAAGATTTGCGTCATAATCAGAGCCATGGTAGTTATAGCTTGGTAATTGAGCAACATAGCTAGCATCGATTCCGTTGCACTGTAAATCGCTTGGTTGAGAATGATGTTGGAAGCAAGAGTCATGGAAAACAGAAGGGTATTCAACCAGGTGTTGTTCTTGAGCGAAAGGCATCGACAATGAAGAACAAGGGGGGTTCATTGTATTGTCTAGTGTTTGACATGGTTGTTGAGCAAAGTCCTGGGTTTGTACGAGGTGTTGTGGGATTTGGTTAATTTGTGGATCAGAGAGGAAGCTGTCTTGGCAATTTTGTGCACACATGTTGAGGTTTTCACGATGCTGAGAAGAAAAGAGCGATGAAGCAAGCTTTAAAAGTTCAGGGTTCACCATTGTCTGTGTACCGAGGAGTCTTTGGATGTTCATGTGTGTTGGACCATAAAGGGATGAACTTAGGATGGAAGAGAGGTCCAAAAGATCAAGCCTTGGCCTATGCGTCACAGGGTCAATTCCCATCCTCAGAAGCCTTTTTCTAATGTGTGTATTCCAGTAATTCTTGATTTCATTGTCTGTTCTTCCAGGCAAACGAGAAGCAATAGCTGACCACCTACACAATCCAAAAATATACCATGTTACAAAACCCTTATTTCATCACTTCAATGAAGAACAATGTTTAACGAAGAGACTTACTTGTTACCAAGAATGCTGTGTAGTTGTATTATGGTCTCTTCCTCTTCAAAAGTGAATCGACCACGCTTTATGTCTGGTCGGAGATAGTTTGTCCATCGGAGTCGACAACTCTTGCCACACCTCTGCAACCCTACTCAGCAAGAAAAAAGCAAAAGCCGTTTATTTTAGCTCAAGTACAAACAAAGTGTACAACAAAAGGCAAAAACGTAAACTTTATTATGTTCCTTTTTGTTACAAAACATGACATACCAGCATTCTTTGGAAGTACTCTCCAATTGCCGTACCCATGTTTCTGAATGTAATCAACAAGTTTCTGGTCTTCTTCTGTTGTCCACGGTCCTTTCTTGAGACCATTTTTGTCACAACAAGGTGATCTACCCATTTTCTGGTGTTTCTTAGTTTTGAAGTTTGCGTGATGAAGAGAGGGGGAAAATAGAGAAAGAGTTAACTGTGATGTTTTTGTACGAGACTCAGAGGAACGTACTTGGGTGTTGTATAAATAGCAATTAAGGAGAAGAAGAGTAAGAAGAAGGGGAAGTCAATTGGATTTGGTGCCGGCCTCTGTTATCTCTTCTGCTACGTGTCTCTTTTTCGTATCGTTTAATAAATTTTCTTTACGTGTTTTTTTCTTTTATTTCCTCCATCTTGCATTGTAAATCAAGCGTTTACTGAAAAAATAAAAAATAAAAAGAACATCTTTACTTTTCTGCACACGTTGAAATTTGATGGTTGTTTTCATATGTGCGCTTCGTATTCGTACATTTCTGATTTACTTCTAACATTATCGAGGAGTCAAACCATCGTTTTCAGCAAAGTGTGACGCTTAGCTTTCTAGATTCATATTAGCTGTAAATCAACACATCGCAGGCCACGTAACCCCCAACAACACATGTCTTTCTTTCGGATACCATGTTGTAGAGGAAATCTTCTTATTTACTTCTCATTTATACTTAATTATATAAAAAATAATTACTCAAATGTATATTTACATGTATATGTGTGATTATTGTTGATTAATGCTGTAGTGAATCTAGTCTATTATTATAAACAAGGTCTTGTGTTTGATATATGATGGATGGAAAACTTGAGTTAATAGATCCAAAATATATGTTTTAGAAATGAGGAAGTTAAGTTTTAATTATATAACCCAAATTTCAGGTTACGATTCTTTTGTTTTTTTTTTAAAGATGGAAACATTTATACTAAAAGTCAAATCACCCAGAAGGCAGTTGCGTTTTAAAAACATTTCATTTAAAAAGATACCTTTAAATTGAAGTTTTATTTTGAAAAAAGTTAGAAATATTAATCTTACTCTAATTTATATAAGATTAAAGCATGAATTTATTTGTAAAACAAGATCGTTTTGAATCCGTAAATGTGGCATCAGTTAAATTTTTTTGTAAAATAGGACGAAGTCATCAAAATTTACGACAAATCTGACCCTATGTTAATTAGCAGAGCTTAAGTCTAATTTAATTTTATAAAATTAATCTGTAAGGTAAAGTTTGTACCTTATTATTTAATATGAAACTTTCAACGTCCTATTCCTATACGAATTCAAAACATTCTTGTTTTTTTTTTAAAAAAAAAAACTTAAAGCATGTACCGAATATATGACATCAAGGTACACTAATATATAGTGATAAAAGCCACCATTGACGTTGGTTAAAACGGAAGAATTGTTGGTTGATAAATGCATGGCAACGTGCATGCGTGTGTCGAATGAAAATGCTGTAAGTGGACATACAAATTCAGATGTTGCAATATTATCTCTTGTACACATTAATATTACAGTAACAGAAGAGATGTTGTATAAATTATTATATACATAGATGTGCATTAAATGAAAATTCCTTAAAACATGTTTTTCTCGTCCATTTTGTCATTGAGTTGTAATGATGATAATATTATAGTTGAATGAATATTTGAAGAGAAGAATATGTGGTGTCGATCACCGCCCCTTATAGAGATGTGAGTGTGTTTCAGGCGTAGTCAAAGTTGGGGTTGTGTGTGTTTTGACTGTGAAAGTTAAAAAACACGTTTTAATTTATTTTCTGAGTTCCCAGTCTGAACTGGAACAGAAAGAAGAAGGAATAGTGTGCGGGTCGGAAACGGAAGAGAGCATCCAACAAGCCTCACCTTTTTCAACAACAAATCAATCATTTAAGAACTCGTGGTTTTGTTTGCTTATGCTATTCTCAATATTTTATAATGAAAAAAATTATTACTTATTTTTCAAAAACTCTCTACAAAATGTACAAACATATTTTAAAAATCAATCACGCGCGTAATTCATTGCACATGTTCCTTCGCTGTGTTATTTTCATACCTCATTATTTAAGCCAACATTTTTAAAAGCGCATTTATTCTTTTCAGGGTATGCCTTTATAGTGGTAGGGTACTACATGCCATGAATTTCAATCGAATCGAGTTAAACCTTACAAGTTTTTATTTATATTTATTCTGAAATTATTTTAAACGTTAAAACAACACATATTTATTGTTTATACCGAAAATTGACTTCTGATCTCGTATTTGCCTGAAGTTGAACTTTTTAACCTTTATATAGGAATTATCTTTTTTTTTTCTAACTTAACAAAATAATTATCATAAAAAAAATACACTCAATTTAGAATAATAAGTATTCACATATTTCAATTTTAGTATTAAAAAAAGTTCAATTATATTTTAAGTCATTGATAAATTTGGAAATTTTTAATTGAGTTACTCATAAATTAATTTTTTTGTCTATTAAGTACTAAATAAATTTATCAAGTATTTAACAAATTTTTCAACTGTTTTAGTTTTTTTTGTCTATTACTTTTTATGCTGTTTTGCTTCAAAGGAACTTGGTTTAAACTTGAGATTTTATAGAATGATAAAAAGAGGACAATACAAAGTTAATAAGACAACAATTCTTGCAAAATATAGTTGTTTGTCTTTCCAAAGTGTTACTTTTTTCCTTAAACTTCATGATAATGGGATTCCTCGTCTTTATTATTTTAGGATTGGCTCTTGTGGGTATTCCCATGTATAAAAAAAACGGGGAATAATAGTTTCTTGTGATTTACTACAATAACAAGTTTAGTATTGATACTAGTTTAAAGCTCATCAACATACTTATAATCACTAATGGAATATTCAGTTAACAGGTAAATTTTCAGGTTTTTTTTTTCAATTCCGGACAATTCAGTTGGCATAATTACGAAAATAGGCGTTTCTTTTAAAAATTACAATTATAGGCAAAACGTGTGGGGGCTGGACGTTTTTTCATGAAGAAAACGTTAGGCCCCGTGTGTTTTTGGTTCAAATCGGGTCAATGGGTGAAATCGTGTGGGGGTGGACGACTTTAAAAAAGAAATCAATCGTGAGGTTTTCACCTGAAATCGTGTAGGGGGAACGTTTCTTATTTGTCATCGATTATCTTCCAATCACTAACACAAAAAAGTCTTTTAACGTTCGATATTTTTGACCTTTGACGTTTGCCCAAACACCGACATTGTACTGGGTGACGTCAAAATAACGTCAGAAAATAGAGCAGACATCACTTAACGTCGGGGCAATAGGGGTCCGACGTTATCCAACGTCGGGGCCAAAAGCAGCAGACGTCAATTTTTGCGCTAAATGGAGCTAAAAAACAAAGCAATTTAATTTCTGTTGGACTCTGACAGACGTTAAATAACGTCGGCCATGGTAAGCTCAAACGTTAAATAATGTCTATCAGAGCACAACCAGACGTCAAACTGCTCTGTTTTTTTTAAATTTTGATGTTTTTACAACATTCCCACACTTGAAAATCAGTAAATTCCCATAACAGTTTCATAATAATTTCAGCACAATTCTGGAATTACAGTTAGATCTAATAACACTTAAGTTTCAACATATATTCTAAACTAATATAAATAACACCAAACTAAAAGTTTCAACATGATATTTTTATACAATAAAGTTTTTGAAAGGAGTTCTAATTCCTGTGGTATCAACTCCATCTTTCCAATAGATATGTTGCCCACTCCTTTCTTAGTGTATGGATAATGTCATCTGGTAGAGGTGATGGATTCTTGAACTGCTGAAAAAATAATACAATTTCATTATGTATGAATATCATTCTTTAAAGTTTGATATGATTTATAACATGTGAAATATATATATATATATATATATATATATATATATATATATATATATATATATATTATTACCTCTATCCATTCATCTTTAATTGTAGCTCGAATGATTGTTCTTATCTAAGATATGACATAATATCCACATTTCCATGAATCTTCTTGCTTGTTACACTAAATATTACAAATAAAATAAACACATATCAAAGTCATAAGTTGACATACAAAAGTTAATAACTTTAAACTGAATGAGTTCTAACCTTTGGATATAATACTTTAAGTTGTTGACCTCTAGGCTTACCCACAATTGTAATGAAATTTTGGAAACATAAAACATATGTTAGTTTTTATAACTAAGTAGATACATAGGTTAGGATTGAAAAAAAAGTAATACTTACTCTTGTAACATGTTTTTGAAAGCAGGTGGAATCTTCCTATGGCATAAATAAAACCATACAACTGTGCATATTCTTGGAATGATGACACATAGTTGCCAATGATACCTACCATCAATCACAAGTACTTAGCAGAAATAATTAATAATACTTCATAAAATATTACTAGCAAAAATACCTACGCATCAATGTATAACGCAAAGTAGATCTCTCTATTTGACTCAACCATCCATGTTTGCAAATAAAGTTTGATGTGGTCATGTGAGTTTCCCGAAGGTTGAATGGTTTGAGGTTCAATGAATCCATAGATGGAAGATCGACCTTGGTCCACAATGAATCCATAATAAATCTACATACATAAAATAAAAAATAATGCAACAATAATATTAAAAAATCAAATACAATTAGTCCAATTTTACAAATAAAAATAAATATAATTTTATTTCGTAACTTTACAAATATTATTATAAAAATTCAATTAAAAAAAGAAATAGGCCAAAAAAACTAAAAAAGCAATAGTCCAAGATAAAAATTATAATTGCAAATAAAAAAATACAAGCAATTATATACGTACAATGAAAAAGAGATAACAAGCAAAATAATCTCAAAATGATGCAAATGGGGATGAAAACACATAATATTCGGTTGAAAATGCCTAAAATCAATCCATAATCAAATCTCAATCAGTTTGGTGGTGAAAAATGTTCGAAACTCACCTAGAGGAGGTCAGAATAATGGTTGCCGACGGGAAGGATCGCGAAACACTGCAAATGGGGATGAAAATGGAAAATATTTGGTTCAAAACACCTAAAATCAATCCACAATCAAATCCCAACAAGTTTGGTGGTGAAAAACGTTCGAAAATTATCTGGAGGAGCTCGGAATGGTGGTCGCCGACGGAGAAGCTTCGCAAAAAATTGGTGGCGCGACAAAATAGTTAGGGTTTTTGCGTTTCGCGCAGAGAAAACCCAAAAATTGACGTCGGGGCTACGTGGTTAGACGTTACTTAACGTCGATGCAGAGGGGGTCAGACGTTAAATTAAGTCAGGGCAGAGTGGGCCAGACGTTAAATTAAGTCGAGGGCAGAGAGCTCAGACGTCAATTTTTACATAACGTCGGGGTACTGTGGGTCAGACGTTAAATTACGTCTATGTTGAAATGGGCAAACGTTAAAAAAGTCAAATAATTTACAAAAAGGCCACCGGTCATTTTTAACGTGGGACTTTTTCTGGGCAGACGTCATATGGGTGACGTTATAGGGCTTTTTTGTATTAGTGAATATAATCGATTACTGCATGCGTTGCAGTGTTTCTGGGTTTAATGTAATCGATTACGAACATATTATAATCGATTACGCCTTTTGCGTGACGACTGACCGGAGTAGCGTGGCCGGAGGCGAGACACAACGGTGGCAGCACAACGATGATGGAAGAACAAGGGGGGCTCGCATGGTGGTGTCGCCAGAACAGTTGCAGAGAGAGATGAAGAATATGCAGCACGCGCGAGGAAGAAGAAGAGGGGTTCGCATTTTTGTACCCTAATTAAACTATATGGCCTCGGTTCAGTTGATAACCAAGGCATATAGTGTTATTTGGCCCCGGTTCACTGCCACCCGAGGCCAAAGACGTAACGGGTAATGGCATTTTTGAAATTTCTGGCCATGTTTTTGGCTTCGGGTCTGTTCGACCGAAGCATATAAGCACCTTTTGGCACCAGTTTTATTTGAACCGAAGCCTATAACACCTTTTGACTTCGGGTTTTACTTGAACCGATGCATAAAAGTTGTCTGGAATTACAAAAATGTCACCGCGTCATTATATGCTTTGGTTTCTTACCAATCAAAACCTATAAGATAAGATAAAAATATAATTCTGCACCGGTGTTTGTTATGTATATTTATCATTATAATAGTATAAAAATTGTAAATAACAAAACAGAAGTCATCATAAATCATTGCAGTTTTTCTATAGTCTATTTGCATACCGATTGTAAAGCAAACTGATTTACTTATAAAAAAATCACGTATTGTCCCCTTGTTTGATTTATTTTAAATATCTTTTATATTTATCTGTATTCCTTTCTTTCTTATTATATAATATATTTTTTCCTTTCTTTATATCTTCCAGACCAAATGCATTATCAGTAAACAATATAAATCTGATTTCTAGGGGCCAAAATATGAGAGAAAAACCGAATTTCTAGTTCAAAACACTTAGTCCAATGTCTTAAGTGCTTTACATCTTATCGTGTTTTATTTCAAAGCATATTTTAATCATACTATCTATTTCAATCATTTTGACAATACATAAATAAAAAAAGGGAAATACCTAAACGTCAGATTAAACTTTTGACAATTTTCAAAGACATGAAAGAATGTGAACATAAAAAATTACTCTATACGTTCATATTTGTCTTCCCTACATACTTAACTTTAACCCTAGTCTTTAGGTCTCCTTTCATTTTTTTTATCTTGTATCAATTCATCTCCAAAAATACAATACAATACAATGTAAACTTTTACTTTAAACAACTTTGATTTACTTAAAATAATCGTGACACTTTGAAAATATGTATATCTTTTAACCTACTTTTAACCTATTTCCATAAAACTTTTTCTTCCACGTTCAATGTAAACTACATAGATACATATATTATTCCATGTTACGGATTATATATTCTGAGTATATCATAAAAGTTCAGAACATAACCTTTTTAAAATATGATTAACGTAAGAGATAAATATTTTTAACATTGTTTGAGTTTAGGGAGACACCTAATTTTGTTTGCGTGGTGCACTGAAATAGCTGAAAATCTGAGACGTGTCGTCAAAGAAGAAGGTGCACTCGCTTCTCCACTAAAACAGTGAGACAAGACAACGTCATACATTATCATATGATTTGGAAACTGCCACGTGACCAAATCTAACTTCTGAATGCCTACGGAACAGGGAAAATCAAATAGAAAAAAGTTTTGTGTTCTCAGAGTCTCGTGATGCTTATCAAAATCTTAATAATTTCTACAAAATACCAAATTATTGTTTTATAATTAATTGGTCACGTCTATTTTTGTGATTTGTCTTCTGCCTATTGCGGTGAAGCTGGCGTCTATGACCTCAATTTATTTGAAAAACCACTCACTTTAAAGAAGAAATGTTTGTTTCTTTATGTTTTTAAAATTATAAAATTACTGTAATGGTCAATGGCCTTCCTTTTAGACGTTGATGTTCTTGTTTCTATCAGACTTTTATTTCGTATTGAAACTCCAAAAGATGCCTATAGTGTAATCCAAAAGTGTGTTCGTCTAAATTTACCTTATTCTTTATTTTTCTTTTCATGTTAGCATGAACAAGAAGTTATCTTGGAAACCTTGTCTCATCAAACCTTGCCCAATTCACATAAAGGCATGCAAAAGTCAAACTCTAATTTAATCATCTACGGAAATTTTCACCCCATATTTCGTCCAGTCATCATTTATTTGTTTAAACACCACAATAAAATATTAGAGTTCTTAATTTAATTCATCATTCATGACGAGTCCTAATTTACCTTTAAATAAATCTTTTTTTAGAGAGTGTCAAAGATCGAGTCAAGTAGTTTCGGATCGAAGGTCGGATCATGTCATCAAAGGTTAAAGATTGAGTCGAGTCATCTCAAGTTGAAAGTTGAGACAAACTTAAGTAAAGACAGGTAGACCCGGGCTAAAACGGGTGTCAAAGTGAGCCAACACGACTTACACGGGTCAACTCACCATGAGTTGAGTTAAAAAAATGACCAGTTCAACCCCGCTCATCTTTTGTGAGCCAAAATTTTGCAAACTGGCCCGACCCACCACGGGTTGGTGGGTTTGCTCACTTACAAATTTTTTTTACAATTTATTTTATATATTTATTGCATTACAATAAAATTTAATTAACTCGATTTATTTTTTATAATAGTGAAATCAAAATGTTCACCTAATTCTCATAGTATTATTATAAAGATAATAGTTAAATATTAAAGTATTAACCTATATATATAGGAGTGGCAAAACGGGTCGGCCCCAACGGGCTATCCCGTCAGTCTTTGTTAAAAGGGATGGGTTGGGTTGAAGATTTCAACCCAACAGCCCGTTTTGGCCCGTCCCGTCAAGCCCGTCAATTTGACAGGCCAAAATACGTCAGCTCGTAGGCCCGATTTTAAAAAATAAAATAAAAAAAAATAATTAAAAAGATTGTTTTTTATATTATATAGTTAAAAACATTAACAAATCAATTAAAAGTTAAAAAAATATTATATTTGATTAAATATGTTTTTAATATTAATTTATATGTATATATAAACAAATTTTGAAAACAAATTTAAAAAATTAAAAAAAACACTGACGGGTCAACCCGACACGTTAGCTCGTCTTGTACGGGACAGGCTATAATTGTTAGCCCATTTTTGTTTGATGGGTCAACTTGGTTTTACCCGTTTTTTTACGGACCACAGACGAGTCGAACCAAAATAGGTTGTGCTGACCTTTTTTGTCACCCCTACTTATATAATTTGGCAAACAAATAAATCAAACATTAAATTATTTAAATGTTATTAAGCAACATTTTAGTATTTAAAAATATCAAATTGTGAACCTATATAATTAAAAATAGTAAATAATTATAATAAAAAATTATAAAAATAATTAAGTGTTGTTGGTAGGTTGTGGGTTAACCCGTTGACCCGTGGATTAAGTAAGTTGTGTTTAGTTCAATCAGCTTTTTTACAGAAATGAAATTTTATCAACCCAACCTGGCTCAAACTCGTGGTGAGCCGGGTTGGCTCACAAGTTGAACCCATTTTGACATCTCTAGGAACGGTCGAAAGGAGTCAGTCCAAACCGAAAGTTGAGATAAGCCAATCCGAGATGAATGTTGGGACAGGCTGGTCCAGACTGAAGGTCGATATGGCCCAAGCCGAAGATTGGTACGAATCGACTTAGGCCAATGGTTAGGGTAGGTTGGCCCAGGCCGAAGCTCATAACGATCTAGACCAGGCTGAAGGTTGGAACGGGTCGAACCAAGCTAAAGGTCGGAACGTGCCGGTCCAAGCCGAAGGTTGGGACATGTCTGTCCGGGACAAAGGTCTGAATGGCTTGCACTAGGCCAGCCTGGGCCGAAGGTCCAAACAGGTCTCCCTAGGCCATAGGTTGGGACAATCTTATTTGTTCAGAAGGTCAAAACGGATCACTCCAATACAAAGATAAAGAAAGTTCAACTCGGACTAAAGATTGAATCATTCCAAAGGTCCAAATAAAAAGACTCAGATTAAATATTGAGACGAAACAATTCAGACTAAGGTTAAAACAGGTGAGACCCTGAAAGTCGAAATAACTTGTTCCGAACCGATTACGATATATTAGAATACAACTTTTACTTGTTAGTAATCCTTTCTAAACTCTCGCATGCTCTCATTATATTACTATTGAATTTGGTTCTCATTATATTACTATTGAATTTGCGTCTCTAAGTTATCTCAATTGTTGTTACAAATGTACGTTTATACAACAAAAATATTATAAATTCATAGAACACTTTCAAATATATGGAGAAATATGCGTATAATATTTCTCTTTATCAAATCAAAATTCTCATTTAGATAAATGGTAAATAATTTTAGTCTTAAAATATATTCCATTATACAGTATATGACGAAACTAGATACTATAATAAAGTTGACAAAAATTTTAATAAATCAATCAGATTAATATTGTTGAATTTTGGCTTCAACACTGTGAAACAAACTTATGCCAAGACACGTTTCGTTCGAGAAAAAAAAATTTAAGTTTTTAGTCTCTAAATTTTAACGTCAAATTGAAATTTATCTTTTGTCTTAAACTTTGATATATTTTAATTCTTAAACTTTAAAAATGAATAAATATGTCTGAAATGTGTTTCCTAGTATATATTGAAATAAAAATGTGTCAACCGGTATAAAGAACTCAAATACTACCACGAAATGTATCTGACACGTTAAATTTTTTTTAATGTAACTGAGTTGAAAGGACTATATATATCCATTCATTTTTAAAGTCTGAGGATCAAAATATATCAAAGTTTCAATCAATAATAAATTTCAATTTCGTATCAAATTTTAAAGACTAAAAACATACTTAATCGAAAAAAAAAACATAAACCTCTCTTCATCCACTTAATCCGACATTTATACCTATATATTAAACAAATTTCTCTTTTTCTTATATATATATTTTTTTCCAATTTTATCCTTTGTAACAGTCATTTAAACCTAAAATAATTACATTTTCATTTTTATTATTTAGATGGTTGTTAATTTAAATTTTGTTTGATTTTTTTAATCTTTTAATTAATTATTTATTTAAATTTAAATATTAAATTATTTATCTATTATTAAAAAAGTAAATAAACATGCAAGCCACGTAAAAAGAATTCACTAAAAGTCATATGTCCTATCCCGTACTACATTGAGGCGTGAAATGTGAGAACTCTATGAAGAGGAAAAAGCGAAGTTGAAAATTTTTCTATCAAAGCTTAGTGGGAAGGTTTGCTTAACTACAGACACATGGACTTCAATCCAAAACCTAAACTACATGAGTTTAACAACTCACTTTATTGATGAAGATTGGAAGCTGCATAAGAAAATTTTGAATTTTTCTCAAACAACAAGTCATTCAGGGGAGCTCATTGCTAAACATGTTGAAGCTTGTTTGAATAACTGGGAGTTGAAACGAGTCCTTAATGTCACTGTGAATAATGCTACAGCAAATGATGTTGGGGTCCAATACCTCAAAAGAAGGATGTTATCATGGAATTGTCTTGTCTTAAAGGGAGAATATGTTCATATGCGTTGTTGCACATATATATTAAGTTTGATTGAGAAGGATGGGTTAAAAGAGATAAAAGATTCAATTTCAAAAATTCGGAGTGCAGCTAAATATGTGAAATCTTCTCCAGCTCGATTTGCTAGATTCAAGGCTTGTGTTGAACAAGAGGGAATTTCTTATAAAGGTCTTGTTTGTCTTGATGTTGAAACCAGATGGAATTCAACTTATCTAATGTTAGAGGCAAGCTTGAAGTACAAAGATGCGTTTGTCTTGCTAGATATGCAAGATAAGAAATTTGGTGCTGAAATGGCCAAAAGTAGTGGTGTGCCACTAGAAGAGGATTGGGAATATGCGAGGTCTGTTCTACCATTCTTAAAGATGTTTTATGAC
>Ga0209589_1004861_pt1 | contig 23048 bp, 16 predicted proteins | sample CowpeawhiteBW_FD_187525 | JGI IMG/M metagenome (GOLD analysis project Ga0209589, IMG submission 187525) | Root nodule microbial communities of legume samples collected from California USA - Cow pea white BW (SPAdes) (version 2) | ecosystem: Host-associated > Plants > Roots > Nodule | place: USA...
AAAACCTTGAAAAGATTGAGAGAAAAGAATATTCATACTTGTAAAAACAAAAATTTAGTAACATAAAACATGAAATATAAGTTAAAGAGTTTTTTTTTTTTTTAAGGAGACTTAAATAAATGAGAACATAATTTAAGATAATTAAAGTTAATTATCACTATAAAATATTATTTTAGTATGGGGTCATGGATATATACATTGACGAATTTTGAATAATATTTTTTGGGAGTCAAAATAATACACTCAACATTTATATATTTAATTAATGTCGCTAATACAATAAAAATAAATATATACTTTAATATAATTGTAACTACAAAAAGAAGTCACACATATATAAAGATTATCCTTTGTTTCTTTATATTTTGTTAACAAATCAATAATTCAATAATTGAATCATAACTAAATTTTTCAATATACATAACTATATTGGCATGGTTATGAGTTCAAACCATGGTAGAACCAAATTAAGTTTTCTTTTATCCAAAATTAGTTTTGGCATGAATGTGAAAGGGCAAAGAAAACCCTAGGAGCCAAGAGGGACTAGAAAACAACCACTAATGGACCTTCAATGACAATTAAACTCTAAGTTAATGTCATTTTCGTTTTCCTTCATCATTGCCAATTAAGACAACCATTAGTGACCAATTAAGGAAAAGAAGGAGTGGTTTAGTGGCTGACATAGTTGCATAGTCAGAGGGATACGAATTTTGAGAGGGTGCAGTGAGAATTTGCATGCAATTGGAAGCTGGATTGAAGGGAAGGGCTAGGCGGCCTAGTGATAAAAGAGGAACTCTTAAGAATACCCATTTTTAACAAAGGAATCTAGGTTAAGGGAGCTGGAACCGTACTTTGCATTTTCGTATTGTTAATTGCATGGAATGTATGATCAATTGAATGTATATACTCTACCTCTTTGTGCATTTTCGCGTTTTCTGGAATTTTCCAGAAACTGCCTGGCGGGTATTCATCACTCGTCAGGCGACTCATCATTTTTGGGGAGTTTTGGGTTTCAGAGGTGGAACCGCCTAGCGGCACAGGCTTGGCCGCCAAGCGACACATGGCTTTGTACCCAGTTTCTGGGTTTTCTGGATGAAGGGTCTGGCTGTGTTGATTGACCCGCCAGGCAACGCGAGCCTTTTGGTTTGATTCTAACGTTCTGTACATTATGGGATGACTCCGATCGGAGGAAGAGTTAGTTTCATTTGTTAAGTGATGATTTAATATCAAATTTCCTTGAAGTTTGCGTAATTGAATGTTAAATTTGATGGAACAGTGCAAAAATTGGATAGGATTGGAAAGCCTTGGAGTGTGATTGCTGCGAGTTCAATTGGGGGTGGAATTCTAGCGGAAATTGGTAAGGTTTGAGTGTGGGTTGTACGCAAGTCTGAATGTAAGGGAATCCGTGTGAGGATTGGAGGAAATGGACAGAGAGAAGACAAACTGGTGAATTTTTGGGAGTTCTCGCAAGGTGGAGCAAATTCTAAGTTGCCCATAAATCTTACACACCGTCTGACGGCACGGGGCTTGCCGCCAAGCGCCATCGTAGAGGTAGCTATCTTAGCGTGATTGCAGGGGTTGTGATGGTTCTGTGATCCTGGAAAGTTAGGTGCTTAATAAGTGCAGGGTTAGAGACAATATTTAGATATAGGCCTTGGTGATGACTTATACAATTGAGAAGGGAGAATTAATTCATCATTTTGTGAAGTGAGGGATTTTATAATGCAATAGGCATAGGGGAATATAGAGTGATATTCAGTGAAGTGTAAATGGTGAGTTTCAGTGACTAGTTAGATAATACAGGGAATTCATTACAATGTGCTAATGATATGAGAAATAAGAGCTCATACAAATATATAAAATCGGATGAATCCAAGTAAACTTGTTAGACCTTGGAAGAGATTAATATCTTTAGGTAAATCTGACCCATGGGGAATTGGGGTGATATCAGTAGTGGTTCATTCTATGGCAAGAGGGGTTCATATCATTTGTAGAAGGCATATGATTGAGTTAGGAATAAGTGATACTAAGGATGACTGTTAACACAATTTGAATCTAAGAACTCTTGGCTTGGTAATTCTGTTGGTGATAGAGCATTGTAGGCACTCTTGGTGTGCACAAGACATGGCAATGGAACAGGTTGAGTGAAACTGTGAGTGAGGGTGTGAGAAAGTAAGCCAAAACCTAAACTAGATTTCGCATTTTTGCAACTACTGATATGACGCCTAGCGGTGGGGTACGAACCACCAGGCGATAGCGAGGCGATAGGTGCAGGGCAATGAGGGATGAGGCTCTTGGCGCCTGGCAGGGCAATGAGGGATGAGGCTCTTGGCGCCTGGCAGTACGCGTCCCCCGCCAGGCGGTCTGGAAGTGGGCAGCGCTAGGCGATTTTGCTGCAACATGAATTTTGTTCTTGACATTTCTTGCATGATCTACAAAGCTTCTAAGATATCCTAAAGGTTGGCTTGCTGGTGTTCCTTGAGTTGTGGCTCATAACGTATCCCTTGAGTTGTGGCTCAGGATAGGGGTAAAGCACGTGGCATTTCTTGAGTTGTGACTCGGAATGGCATCCCTCGTGTTGGTATCGCGCAACAGAATGTTTTAAGCGTTTGGACAAAAACCAAGAGGAGGGTGAATTAGTTTCTTAATAAAAATTGTGCTTTTAAAAATTTCCCTTTTAATATCAAAGATCAATTAAAATTATTTCCTTTATTTTAATAAACACAATAAAATAAAGAGAGTAGAGAAGAGAAAATTGCACAAAATATTTATATTGGTTCGGATCAAAAGACCTTACGTCCAGTTGTTAATCTCTCAAAAATGAGATTAACTCAATCACTAAAATAAACCAAATTTACAATCAATGATAAGAAAGATTAGGGTTTAGAAAACACCTCTCTTGAATCACACAAGAGATGAAGACACCTCCCTTGAAATCCACAAGGGATGAAAACACCTTCCTTGAATCACACAAGGAATGAACACTTCCTTTGAATCACACAAAGGATGATTGGCTTCTCCTAGCAATAGCAGCAACACTCAATCATTCAAGATCACACTTGATGAAAGTTATCGCTCTACCCACACTAGGTTTTTCAAAGCCTTCCCACAGAGAGTTCTCAAGTACTCAGACTTCTCTAACTTCTGTATATGATAATGAAAGCCTACCACTCTATTTATAGAAGCCTATTTAGAAATTAGGTTAAGAATATGAAAAGTTAAGTCACAATTGCCATAGATAATCGATTATCATAAGTGATAATTGATTATCACATAAACTTTTCTAAAAACTTTTTCTCGCTGTGATAATCTATTATCAGTCAAGATAATCTATTATCAACATGGATAATTGATTATCACAGAGACTTTTCCCAAAAATTAGTTTTAATTAAGATAATCGATTATCACTAAGAATAATCGATTATTCCAGTGAGGTTTGCAAATAAATAAAATTCTCTTGGTGCTCTACTACTTGGGTTTTGCCTTTTGACTCTTGACATGCTAATTTAACTATTTTAAATAACAAACACAAATTACAAGACTTAAACAACTAAACCCTTAAGTCTTCAATGCATCTCTTAAATCAAAGCATTCTTTTAAGTCTTCAACATTTTTTCATGCATCATCAAGTCTTCCATACTTCTTCATAAGTCATCATCATCATCAAAACTCCTTATTGGAAGAAGATGCCCATCTTCTTCTTTTTGTCAACACCTCGAGTTGTGGCTCGGGATGGCGGATGAACACGAGGAACTCTTGAGTTATGGCACAGGTTGGCGAGGGTTGTCGATGTGAGTGTGCGGGTTGTGGCTCGTACGGCGGGTCCATATAGATTGCCCTCCTTGGTATAAGACCAACGAGTTTGATAGTCTTGGGACGTTACGAATATTATTCGTATTGGGAACTCCACCTAGAGTTACAGTGTGTGATCCGTAGCATGGTTTCCTTCACGTGCTCTATCGGTTGTGGCCGATAGGTTTGGCAGCAAGACATCTTGAGATACTCACTAGAAGACGTAGAACACAATTACTATGGTTGTAGCTGTGTGATATGAAATCAAAGGATGGAATTCCTTGGGTGTGATTCTGTTATATGTATATATATATATATATATATGTGTGTGTGTGTGTGTTGTATATATATGTGTGTGTGTGTGTTTTGTATATATGTTTTATTTTGTTAGCCTATCCTATCTGCTTGTGTTTGGCGATGACCGTGTATGTGGTACACGTGAGCAAAGGATGTTGCAGGTAGATCTGGTGAGGCATAGAGATGGAGCAGGGGCTAGTTGGGAGATTTTTATAGCGTTGTTTTTATTATGGATTTTACGGATTGTACCATTTGATTATGAACATGGATTTGTTTTATAAATGAGTTATAAAGTTTTTGAGATACTTTTAATTGAAATAAAGTTATAAATTTTTCCGCATTTTTAGAAAATGATGTTTTAATAAATGAAGCTGATGTAAGAATTCTTTATTTATTTATTTAAATTTGTAATATCCAGTCAGGATGTTACATCGTGAGTTTCTAGATTTACTTGCTTGAAGTTTGATGGTTTATGGGTTTACTTCCTACGTAGCATTTGTAGGTTCCTGAGTTTACTTTCTATGTAACATTTGTTGGTTTTTGGGTATTTTGTCTGCTTAGCGTGTATGGGTTCCTGGATTTACCTTCTGCTTCTCATTTGTGGTTTCTGGGTTTACTTTTACTTTATACTTAGTGTGTGTGGGTTTCTAAGTTTCAAATGCACATGCCTCTGTCTGATGCTGATTGGGTGTGTGGTAATGTGATGTTGTGATCTTAGAATAATGAAAGTTGTTAGGTGTGACTAAGTTTGATCCATGTCTCACACAAAGAAAGCTCAACAAAAACGATCACATAAAGATTAGTGAAATTAAAAACAACAATTAAAAAGTAAAAAAATAATCATTTTAATTTAAAAGATACAAATGAAAAATAATTATGAACACCAAAAACAAAAATCTCTAGCATTAAGTATAATACATAAGTATAAATAAAGGGGATGTAAAAATTAAAAATAAAAATGTTATACAAATTAACCAACATTAATCAACATATTGACGTATTAAATTAAGACAAAATAGTCTGAATTTTTTATGAAAAATATTACAAATTTGATTTTAGAAGTTGCTCACTTTATGTGTATAAAGTCAGAACTCAAAGTTTCTTAATAACTTCGACCAATTTTTGATTAATCATCTTTTTGGTTCACTAGAAGATACACAAAAGAAGACACGGCAGAGTAAGAAGAAAGAGTGTTCCTGAAACGTTTCTTTCTTTTCACGCTCAAATCCTGAAGCCCCAACAAACCCTAACCTGAGTCCGATTCCAGTATAAACCCTAAACCCCCAAATTCGTTGGTCATGGCTTCATCTTCGAGTAGCGGATTGACGTTCAAGCTGCATCCTCTAGTAATAGTAAACATCTCCGACCATTACACGAGGGTCAAGTCTCAGATGAACCCAACCCTCGCACCACAGCACACCAACAACGCCGCGGCACCCAACGGCGGCGATGGCGTCGTTTCGCCCCTCCCTCCCCGGGTCTATGGATGTGTCATAGGAGTGCAGAAGGGCCGCACCGTGGAGATCTTCAACAGCTTCGAACTCCTCTACGATCCTTCCACTCATTCCCTCGATCGCACCTTCCTCGAGAAGAAGCAAGAACTCTGTTTAGTATTCCTTTCTTTCTCTCTCTCTCCCTTTCAAGTTTTTTAATTTTATGTTAAGTTTAGTTCAGTGTTTTTTTTAATGGTTCGCGGCGTCAACATTTTTTATTCTGTTATCGATCGCAATTGTGTTGGCACTTTTCCACAATTTCATTGTACATAAGGATCTCAACGAAATCATGAGCGCAGTTTAAAACCTTTAACGACCTTGACCTAACATTGGCGTTGTGTGGTTTACAATTTTGGCGTGGCGTTAATTTCTCAGCTTCGTTTTTAACAATGAGCAGGGTCTATTTGGAACAACTTCTCCGTAAGCCCTGATTTGACAAGAAAATAAGAAGGAAAAATGAGACGAGCTTCTGCTACTTAAAATTAGCTAATTTGTGGAAACTTTCTTAGACACGAAGAAGTTTATCCTAGCGGATCTCATAATTTTTTTTTTCTCTCTCAAATTTGTGTTCTATTTATTTGATGATTTTGGATATGTTGATTTTATTGGAAGCTGTCATTTTTTCCAGATAAGAAGGTGTTCCCACACTTCTACATACTGGGATGGTATTCGACTGGGAGTGATGCGGAGGAATCAGACATGCATATTCACAAAGCTGTAAGTTTGTGTTATTTCAATTGATCTCAATTTGAGTATTCCTGAGGTTGATAGGTTGGTTTGGGTTCACGAGGGTATTTTAGTTGTTTTGATAGTGTTTTATTAAGGCAGGGGAGTTTAATGCTTACGGAATCTTACAAAACCAGTTCTGTTAGATTAGATTTATTGCCTAGAGATCTCCAACAAAACTTCCTCACGCTGAGGACATCTTGAGTGTGAGAATCAATGGGGGCCCTATAGTGTGTGGCATGATAAGTCTAGCAAAATAATACCAATCTTAGATTTATAACTTTGATATCATATTAGTGGCTATGGTACCATATTATTAATCAAGTTTACTCTTAACTCAACATCATAAAACTGACTTTGTAAGATAAGACTTGTCTTCACTTATGTACTAAAAATTAGTTTTATCTCTAATCAACGTGGGATTAAGATGTTTGGGAGAAATTCAATGCCCAAGAAAGAGGAATAGATGCTTCTTGATGATGATTTATTTGATATATGTTTTGAATTAGGATATGATAAATTGAAATCTAGTTAGAGAAAAAAGCTAGCTTAAAATTGGGCTTAGGTTGAAGCAAACAGATGTTTATAATTATCTTCAATTTTGATCCCAACATAATTATCTTCAGCATTATCTAATAGGAAATATCCCTCCTCTTCCCCTTCAGAGAAGGTCTTGTCAAACTTAAGTAACTCTTCTAACTTAGAGCTATCAAATTGCAATTCATTTTGTGAACCCCAAATTGAATCTTCTCTTTGCCCCTCCTTACTTGTGGGGATAAAGTTTCACCTAGAGCTTTCTTAGAAGCATGGGAAGATCCGATAACAATACCATCACTTGATGGTTGCTTTCCTTAAATGCTTGTTATTATCTGTTTATAAATTCTTGACTCTCCAACTCTTAGAGAATTAAGAGTGGGATCATCTTCAAAAACCAACTCTTTGAGAGTAAAGGATATGATTCCAAAATGAAGGCATATGAACAACTTTGTAGCTTCCCTCCCCATAGCTTCCTTAGACAGCTTGTTCCATCCATCTAAAGTTAACATATTTTTCAAATTATTTTTACAAGTGCAACTTTCACCATTTTTTTCTTCCATGTTTTCTAGTGTCATTGTCATGCTCTATGGCCTTTTATAAGACCTTACTGCCCTATTATTACGAAGTGTCATCACTATGCTGAACATGAATGTAGTTTCCTTTAATGCTATATTGTAGCTTCTATTTTGTACAGGTTAATGAGGACATATCCCTGGTTTTGATTTTTATTTACAATAGTTTACATTTTTGTGCCTTTGTTTATTTGAAATTCTCTTCCCGTCATTATTCAGATAATGAATACATTGAAATTCAAGTTGCTGTAGTTTCTGATTATTGTGAACCTCTGCTGGAACAGCTGATGGATATCAATGAAAGTCCAGTTTATGTTCTTCTCAATCCTTCTATCAATCACTCTCAGAAGGATCTCCCAGTCAGTATTTATGAAAGTGGTACATAATCTCTACCATTTCGTTGCCTATTATGTAATTTTTTCAATCTCAGCTGCAAAATTGAAAAAGAAAAAATTAACTAGGAAAGATTTTAGTTACTTGTACTGTATTTCCATTCTTTTATTTACAATGATTCTTTTAATATGAGAATAATTTTTTTCGGAAAAAAATGAAGTACAAAAGGTTGGAGGATAAAAAATCCTCAACAAGGGGTAATACAAACGGTAAAACCAGTGGCAGTGGCAGTGACGTATGTTTAACACAGACCATGTGATGAACAGTGAACACCAAAGCATTCTAATTTAGAGGTGAGAAACACTTTTGATGATTAAGGCATTGCTTTCGAACAGCAAAAGCCATTGAATCTCTCATATGGCACATTGCCACAAGATTTTACTTCCTAAACCTTGAAAACTAACTTGTGAAAACTAATCCATTGAACTAGGAATAATTGACTAACCAACTGCTCAACAAGATGCCATTTTCTTTAAAGGAATTGCACAGTTATGTGTGTGAGGCGGTATCAGACATGGATGATACATGACACGTCTTGGGAGATTGATCTATTTGAGGCTGTGTAACCTACTACATGAGTTATTTCTATTGTGTAAAGTTGTTCAAGCAATATTTGACCTAAGTAGTAGTATTATGAATTCCAAATTTTCTTTTCTAAAAGAAAATCTTCCCGGTATGGGATAATGTATGTGAAACTGAGAATAAGAGTAGAAAGGAGAAACAACAGAAAAAGGTTTCAGTTCGTCGTCAATATTAGAAGAAAAGGGGTAACATCAAATGATATAGTGCTTCCAGATGAGTTTTAAAAGGGCCAATTTGAAGAAATTTACTCTACCAAACAACTTAATTAGGGGTTTCAGCTTTAGATTCACTGTCACAGCTGCTAGTGGCTGCGAACTCCTACTGTGACAACTGCCGTCATGCCTGCTATGCTGAAATGCGATGTGATAGTTTCATAGGAGCAGAGAACATCTACTTTACACTGGTTCTACAGTGCCACAATTATTCAGTGCAGTTGCCATTTTGTATGTTATCATCTAGAAGGAAATAATTCTACAAACTCCCATTAGACCATGACAATATTTAAATATCTTTGAACAAAGCCACTGTTAAACCATCAGAATGAGGAACTTTACCTTCAGTGCTTAGCCAAGTCTCAACAGCTTTCGTACTTACTCTTCAATGAAGAGATTCTTCTTTAGTTCTCTCCAACCAAACAACATTGTCATCTGAAATGGGGATCAATCCAAGCTTACCATTATAGTTCTACATTAATTCTCTTTTGATTAAGGTTCGAGTTGAGGGTGGTGACTTCATTTGCAACACCTCCAATATCACTAATTAACCTGCCCTTGAGTTGTTTGATCAAACACTTGTTCTTCCATTTGCCATCATGATAGTTTTGCATTTGCATTCCTGCCTAGAGACCTATTAATCCTTGATTTTATTCCAAAAGTTTATTTTAAAATTCGGAAATTTTCTCTAAATTGACATAGCTGTCTGGGTATAGAATTGTTAGCTTTGCTTGCATAAATGAGTATGTTATTGCTGATAACTATTCAAAAGTAATCTATTTTGGCATTTTCTTTTGGTGGGTTGGTGAATTTATTTACTCTATGTGAACTTTCAATTTCATAAATAGGATTATAGGAATAAAATTGCCCACAACTCTTAAATGTGCCTATGCTGTGCTTTGCTTTCCTCATATCTTTATCTAGCTGATCCTTAAGTAAAAGGTGAGGGTTGTATTAGGTAGTCTACAAACAACTAAAACATTGTTGAATATACTTGTATGGATTAATCAGATAATAGTGTTAATGGTAGGCTGTTATGCCGAAGAAACACCCATATTATGACTTGTGCACATTGTCATTGACACCTAGGTGTGTGGTGAAAAATAAGCAAGGGTCCTTTTTCATGAGAAAGTGTGGGCAATGGAGTTACTTGATGTGAGGAGGATTTGTTTTGGACTGTAGTTTTGATTTTAATTTAGTTACACCTGTGGGTATTCAATGGAAACCATAGCTACTATGATTAAGAGGACAAATTCTGTGTTCACAAGAAATCAAGGGGATAGGAGAAACTCAAAGGAACTAAATACCCCTGGATTTATTTGGGGTACACTGGAAAAATTAAATCAAGAAATGGGGGTGGGTATAAATTGTAGAAAAGTATTTGAGAGTTATTTTTTGGATATGAAAAAGTTAGGAGATTGGATCATAGTTCTAAAGCTTGTAGAGGAAGGGGAGACCTTTCATATGATGAGTACTGCTATACACCCCAGGTATGATTAGAAGAGCATGGCAAAATAAAATTCTGGGAGGATTTAAATGCTATAATTCAGGGAATACCACCAGGAATTAGTTTTACCTAGGTGAGGATCTAAATTGCCATGTAGGGAGTACACCTTGTCCGTAATAGGTTTAGAAGGGGTTATTAATATTATGCAAATGTAGAAATGTAAATCTATCCTAGATTTTTTATTGGCGTATCTTTACAGTAGCTTATACTTCATTTGGGAAGAGGAAAGAGTATGTTATCATCTACAAAATTGGGTATCGTGCTCTCAACTTGTAAATTTTCAGAATCAAAGAGAAAAGTTTGCTTGCATTATAATGTCATACCTGGGGAGATGATGCCTACCCAACACAGAGCCTTGGTCATGGAGAAAGAGTTGTGAAGAAATTCTTATTGATCCATATCAGGAGATTTGTAGGCTAATTTGACAAATTCTTTTTTTTCCCCTTCTTTTCGTTTGAACTTTTCTGCTTTCTATTCTTTGTAATAAAGGACTGTGTTTTTATTTTATTGGTATATATTTGGTCGATTCTTTGTTGTCATATTGCCTGCTGCTTATTGTACTGAGGAAATTGTCTGCTGGTGCTTGTAATTACAATTTGCTACTACAGAACTACATGTCATAGATGGGATTCCACAACTTATCTTTGTTCTCTCAAGCTATACTATTGAGGTTGGTTTTATGACTTCTGTTGTACCCTTTTTCACATTTTAAATCACTATTCCTCAGCTAATTGATTGACTTGGATTTCTTTCTCTCCCCCTCTTGCTTTGTTGAAGACTGTTGAAGCAGAGCGAATATCAGTTGATCATGTTGCTCATCTTAAGCCATCTGATGGTGGTTCAGCGGCAACACAACGTGAGTGTTTTTTTCTTGTCTTTTATTTGCATCATGGTCTTATTATCTTTCTTTATTAAGCCTTTGGAGTAGGGAAAAGTTTTGATTTATTCTTATTGTTAGGTAACTATACTTATGTTATTATATTCTTCTATAGAAGTTTACATTGCTTGTCACAAGTCTGGATGAAGGGTAGACTGGTTTTGGGCAGTTAATAGTCAACATGATATCTGTTGAATATATTACAACCTTGTTCAACTAAGATCAGGGAGGGTCTGAGTATGTAAATGATAACTACCCAAGCACTTGAGGAACCCACCCTCAAAAGCGCTACCTTAAGGGGAAGAACCAAACACTTAAATATTCCCACCTAGCCTCCCATACTACTAGACGTGGGACTTGGACACCCCATAATTCCCATGTTCCTGTCAATAAAACACTTAATTTGGAAGATCTTCACATTAAAATGAGTGGACAAAGATCCAAGTTTCCTGAATTTTGGTCTTTGTGGAAGTCAATGGTGTTGGTTATCTGACTGCACCTAGTGGGATAAGGTTTGGATTTTGTAGTTGTATCTAACGATATGTCATACTTTCTTATTGCAGTGGCTGCTCACCTTACTGGTATACACAGTGCCATCAAAATGCTTCATAGCAGAATAAAGGTGCTAAATCACTATCTTCTTGCAATGCAAAAAGGTACGAGGGTATCCTCTCTACGAAAGTAGCATTTGACAATAAGATATTCTTTGCTATTAGAAAATTTTCAAGACTAATAAAAATAATTATTCTTTTGATCTGTCAACTTTGAATGCCTTTCAAGTTGCCACATCTTTATTAATATAGTGTTTAAAAAGTAAATAAAGATGAGAAATTATATACAGAATAACACTTGAGTATTTGGCTTAGTTTCAAAGTGTATATTTCTCTATTATTGCCGAGAGGGTTTCAAAGTGTATATTTGTCTATTATTGCCAAGAGGGTGACTAGCAAATAAAATCTTCTACATATATCATAAGTTGAATTATTTTGATAAGTTAGAGACCAGATTCTGTTTGAAATTATAATAGATGTATGATTAGGATCAAGGGGAATCACAGTAGCAGGGGATTTTTCTAGTTATCACTGCCATATACCTTATTGCACGACTTCCTAATTTAGAAAATTAGATCCTCAGTTACAAATTATATTATACTAATTTTAGGATGGATCAACGAATCATACGCACACATGAATTTGCTGAAGTTTTGAAATAAACTCTTTTATTAAGTATCTTTTTGTGGAGTTTCTTCCTCAAATGCTTCTTAAATTGTGAGAAATGTTAAAACTTTTATTTTTAGTGAAAACAACAAATTATCTTTAAGGTTTTCAGAAATGGTTTGTCGAAGTAAGAAATCCGGTTTTAGTTCCATGGCATGGTTTTAAGTATTTATATTCATATTTACAAATCACGTTTCAAAACAGTATATTAAATGTGATTATGTGAGCAATATTTCCATTTCCTGCTTGAACTATAAATCATACATGTTCATATATTGAAACTCCAATAAATGTGATCATTAATCTTACTGTTTTAAAGCAGGGGACGTTCCTTGTGAAAATTCACTATTAAGACAAGTGTCAAGTCTCCTGAGACGATTACCTGCTATTGAATCCGGGAAATTTCAAGATGATTTCTTAATGGTATTTTCATTTTAAATTTTGGACTTGATGGCATGCTTGTTGGTGTGTTAAAATTAGCCTTTGTAATGAGCAAAGATGGTCATTAAACTTGGTTCCTCTTATTACTTGGAATCATTTGAGCAACCGTCATGAACTGTGATGGGCATCCTTCTTTAAGCTAGAGAGTGGGCTTATGGCTTCCTAAATCCTAATGACACAGAACAGATATAACAAGTGAAAGCTATGTGGGTGCAGGTCTTTTTATTAAGTACCCTAGGCTAGCAGTGTGATTAGTATATAGAGGACATAAATATGCTTCACCCATTAATCACATGCATAGTATTCCCCCCTACAAGTTGGATTATAGATGCTACTCATGCCCAAATTGTTATGGAAGTAATTATACCTACTTGGTAAGATGTTTCTCCAGTTCTACCGTGGTTCGTGGATACAAGTACTTGTCGAATTTCCCCAAATTGTGTGTCATTTTGCTTCTGTTGGTTAATTCATAAGTAACTGGCTTCAGGGTAATGTGAACAAAACTTCCTAGGTAGAGATTCATGAACCCAATCTCTGCAAGAAATCCACCAACCATATGCATCATTCATTTGTTTGGTTAAATAATGATATTTAGAGTTGGTTGTGATGAAGATTTCATATTTCTGCAGTACGAGGGCTTAGCTCTATTGTGAACTTAATATTGCAGTTGGAGTCTAAATGCTTATATGATCTTTTGTTTTACTTACAATATTTCCCTCCTCTGTAGGAGTACAATGATACCTTATTGATTAGTTACCTGGCAATGCTTACCAACTGCTCAAGGTATGACCTGTACTTTGTCTTTTTTCTCTTTCAGGTTTTATAATTTTACTTTTTCTCCTCTTTTATAACAAGAAAAAGCTCCAAGTGTTTGTTTTAGCCAAACTTCCTTGGAAATCAGTGTGGTGGGATAATTTTTTGTAGTTATCCAATAAAGCAATGGTCAGAAACACCATTACCAATTTGTAACTTTTTCTTCCATTTTACTCTGCCTGCCATTCCATACCTGTACAATTCACAAGGAGAAACAGAAGCTTCTTCTGTTAGAGGTGCATGCTATGGGAGGGAGTTTGAGTCATTTTATATACATAAATGGATTCTACTATGACATTATGATCGATCTTTTATTGTAGAATCATGAAGCTCAATCTGTGTCATGAATCCTCCCTTTTAGTCTAACGATCTCAATACTTTCTTCACTTTTTGCTTTATAAAATTGTTGTCATATTAACCCAATATATTCCAATATGTATAAATATATATATTTCCAGAAAAGAAATGTGAAACTTTCAGTTCTAAAGTCTGTGACCTTGAATGGACATAGTATTAACAAATTTTCATTTTTATCTTCGTGTAGTGGAATGAATGAGCTGGTGGACAAATTTAATACCGCTTATGATAGGCATACCAGAAGGGGTGGACGAACTGCTTTTATGTGAGAGCTACTTGGTTCCTTTTTTCTGGTGGACATCCTCAGAGCACTTTTCCAACTTTGTAGGCTTAGATTTTTTTTTTTCAACTCTTTTTACTGGTTAGGCACTTGTTATTGAAGCTTAGTATTGCTTTGATTTAAGAGAATAGGGAGAAAAGGAAAAAAAGAAGGAAAGTCACCATATGATTGCTCCCTCCAACGTAAAAAAAAAGAAAAGTATTTGTTTTAGCATGTTTCTATGAAAAATTTGCGATGCAGGGGGGACAAAGAGTTGTAGGAGAAGATGTGAATTTTCATTGTGATTCTTTGATGAGTCACCATCCTTCATATTCGTGCTTTGAGACCAAATTCTTTTGGAGGAGTACAACTCTTAAATAGGTCAAGAGGAACATATGGTGGAAGAAATTACAGTCACAGTATTGAGTCGATCTGTAGTTATTTTTGTTGAACAATTATAATCATTATTATACTTATTAACTGTGAAGTGTTTGTCAGGAGAGTTTCTTGACATTGGTATGCACATATAAATGGTTTTAAAAATTCGTAGTAATAATTATTCTTTTTACAATTTTCTTTTACATATAATTATACAGATAGAAGAAGGTCAAGACAGTTTAAAGCATACAATTTTTAAGTGAAATAACAAAATTGTTCTGTTGTTGAATTGTCAAATCTTTCATTGTACAATGACTGGTGAGGAAAGTATCAGGGTTGTACAACGCACGGGAGTCATTAGGAAATTAATGAAAAACTAATTTGGTAAAAACAACTTAATATTTTGATAACATAAATTAATGAAAAATCTAATAAATAAAAAAAAACTTTTAATTTGTGAGTCGTATTTGTGAAAGCTTCTTTATTTATGATGCATCGATACTTTAACTTGGATCATGTATTTGTGTTATGTATTTGTATTCGATAGGATATTTTATTGGTACTTATAAATGAAGTATCTAATTTATAAAGTGGTAATATATTACAAATTTTTTTTTTGAATAATAACTAATTTTATTGACAAAAATAATTAGTCACTATATACTTACCAATATATACTTACCAATTTAGGTGTCAATTTAAAAATTAAAAATTATTGACATCTAAAATAGTTTCAAAAAAATTATAATTTGTCTTTAAATTAATAATTAAAATAGTTTTTATTATGAATTAGTTTTTAAAATTTTAGCTACTAAAATAATTGGTTTCTAATTAGAAAATCAGTCTTTAACATATATTGGGTTACTAAAATTGATCATTATTTAAGAGTTTTTATGTAAAAGTACTTTTATGATAATAACTTATATTTTTTATGTTGACAATTTTAGTATATAAAATTTTAATTTGGATTCACATAATAACAATCATATATTTATTATGTTTTTATACATTTTTCAATATTCATATATTACGTATTTATAACGTATTGTATCTTATTATTTTCAAAATAAATGTATCAATGTATCGGATATGTATCATATTCGATACATGTATCATATATGTGCATCATAGTTCTTTACCCTTCAATATAACCCTAAAATATTTAAAATTAGAGGCTGTAAATTTCTCTTGCATCATAAATAATCATACATTTTATTTATTTGAATCATACATTTTATTGTTCGGAATACAGTGCTTTGAATGGTAAAATACATCACACATTTTTTCACACAGATAATTGTATATATACACACAGAAATAGCCTTATAAATAGTGCTAAACTCAGAGAACGTGGCAACTAGACATTACTTGTCGGAGCATAGGTTGTAGTCGGGGCATAGATGGTCTTCTATTTGCTGACTCAAGATTAGATCTCAAAGTTTGAATTTCATTATTCAACATTGCTTGTGTTAACTTAAAATTTTCTTCAATCTTAAGTCTTTCAACTCTTTCTTCTTCCAACTTTTCCGAAAGATTTATAGTTTGTTGATTCAGCTTTGACCCTTCCTATATATTAGAATAAAATTATCATTTGCAATAACAGAAGAACAATAATAAAGTAATATTTAATATTCATACTCATATTTTTTTTCATATATGCAAATACTTATACACGAGTATATTATTATTTTTATTATGTTGTAGAAGCATATTTATTGCTTAAGTTATGATATCATCTAATATAATACTGAAAAAATACTTAAAACTACAAATGACAAAATCAATTCCCCCTATTAAGTTGATAAATCTAACACGATGAAACAAAATGAATTCAACTTAATCTAACCAATATCTCCTTTCATAAGTCCAAAGTTTTGTTTTAGCTCATCATATGCTTTTGTTTGCATTTACATTTTATTATTTAGTTTAATATCATTTTTGTGGAGTATGTTTTAATCAAATTTAAGAAATATTTTCAGAATTTATAAACTCTTTACCTGTGATTTCACAAATGTTCTATTTGTATATGGTTGTCCATTATTCTTTAATATAACCATGTTCACAAGATTGAGAAGTTGCTGAACTTGTTGTAGTTGCTTTGTTTCATCCTTAGTTTTGTTATCAAATAGCACTTTGCGATTATCACATTGGTGTAAAATATGCTACAACAATAATGGAACAATATTAGAATTCTATCAAAATCATCAAAATTCTAAATATGTAATCTAAAAATAACATAAAATTGTATTAATAGGATGACTAATAGTTAAACATGTAATTGAACAATATGTCAATAATATGATAATTCTTGGTTTATTTAAATATAATTTGCAGTTACTTTGATTATATATATGTGTGTGTTAAGTTATTTTTTCAATGACAACTACTCTAGATTTAGGAATAACGAGAATAAACAATTGTACATATTCATTTAAATCATAATACAATAAGATACCTTAAGAGCCTGGGGACATTCTTCACCTAAATAATCATCCAATGTCACTTTGTTATATTCAAGCTCATCTCCTCCGGTGAAAACTATGATCATGTAATCAATTATTTTGTGTCCAAATAATGTTTGCAAGACACGTAAAGTAGCTTGTTCCTCTTCAGAAAAACGAGTTCTAACAGAAAACACCACAAGAATTGCATGAATTCCATCTTTAGCCAAATCCAAACACTTAATCATTTCTTTCTCAACATAATCACTTCCATCAAATAGTCCTACAAAATATAGAAGACAAGACATAATTACTTTAACTAAAAGCAAAACAATCAAAACTTAAAAAAAACACACTTTTCAAAGATAGAAAAACAAAATTAATATATATATATATATATATATATATATATATATATATATATATATTATACACACGTTCATAGACATAAATCATTGTTATTGTTAATGACTAAAAATTTAAAACTATTTTTTCAAAAGATAAAAAATTATAAGAACAAAATCAAGGAATTAAAACTAAAAACATTTTATTTTTGGCCTTCAAAATATATTTAAGCATCAAAACAAGACAAAAGTATCAAATAACAAAAGTGGGATTTTAACACTCTTTCTAATATATTTATTGTGATGTTGGTAGGTTTATTTTTTAGTTGTTTTGATTTAGATGTAATTTTCATTATATTTTAGTTAATAAAAAACATAATATTGTTAACATTTATAAATATTCAAATAATTGAGGTAATTAAATTTGTTTTAATATAAATCAAATACAAATTATACAATGAATTATAAGTAAGAGATTACCTGGAGTGTTAATAACATTAATAATTGATCCATCTTTTATGACATTTTTTTGTATTTCACAAATACGTGACATACTAGAAGAATATCTATTTGATTTAAAAGCATTTCTTCCGAGAATGCTATTTGCAGTTGCACTTTTGCCATTTCCAGTTCGTCCAACTAAAACTAGAGTCTTCTCTTCATTACACCAGGATTTGCGTTCTATCATATCAAATTCAGGTTGCAACTGCAAGTTAAAAATAACATAAATAAACAATAACAAATAATATGTTGAAACAATTACAAAATTATTTTAAAACATGAATTATATATAATGACATATGTTATCAAACATTGAAAACCATTTTATACTTGTTCAATGAAAACCTAAACTTGTTTAAGAAAGTACAAATAAAAACAAAGCATAGTGAAAAGTATAAGCAAAATGTGATTGAAAGTAACACATAATAATATAGATGCGGAAAAGGAATTAATTGCACAATGATAATTGTAAGTTAGAATCAAAAGATATGCGAAATCTACCTTTTCAAAGACTTCAAAAATTTGAAAAAATTTGTGAAAGAAAGTTAAACTTTGTAAAGTGTTAGAGTTAGATTCACAAGTAACTTTGCATGCAATATAGTTGGAAATTTCCAATTTAATCCATGTCATTGTCCTAAGCATATATAATATAAATTTCCAAGTTCATTTCAAACTCATTTAATATGAAATTAATGAAAAACTATAAGCATATTTATTATCAACTTTGTAAAAAAAAACTTAATAATATTGTGATAACATAAATTAATAAAAGAACTTTGAATTTGTGAAGCTCAATTGGTAAAAATTTCTCCACCCTTCACTATGACCCTATTATATTTAAAATTAGAGACTCAAAATTTCTCACAGATCATAAATAATCATACATTTTACTTATTCAAATATAATACTTTGAATGGTAAAATACACAAGTGTATACAAAATACTTGAGCACCGAAGATAAAATAATGCTAAATTAGAGAATGTGATAGTTAGAAATTACTTGTCGTGGTACATGTGGCCTTCTACTCGTTGGCCTTCTATTTGTTGACTCAAGATTATACTTCAAAGTTTGAATTTCATCATTCATCATAATTTGTGTTAACTTTCCATTTTCCTCAATCTTAAGTCTTTCAACTCTTTCTTCTTCCAATCTTTTCAAAAGATTTGAACTTTCTTGTTTTAATTTTGATCCTTCCTATAAATTGAAATAAAATTATAGTTTAAAATTAAATATTCAAACTCATATTTTTTTATATGTGCAAATACTTACATATGATTATATTTTTATTACATTGTAGAAGCATATTTATTAAAATTTTCAATTTTTGTACTTTTTTTCGGTTTATTAAACTTTTAAGGGCATGATAACAAATACCAAGAAAAAGTTAAGAAACTAAAATGTCAATATTTTTTTTAATAATATATGCAAAATAACATTCTTTTAATTTATTTTTTACATCACCACTCCATAAAAATCAACTAATCAGAACAAGAACAAAAAAATTCAAAATTATTTCATAACCCCGGTAGCACAAATAAGGAGTTTCTAGTCATCACAATATAACATGATTAATCTTAACATAACTAACATGCTAAACTACACAAAAAATCACTTCAACTTAATTTGTAATCATTCTTTTGTTTTAAAAAGTCAAGAAAAACCTAAGAAAGTTTGGATTTGCATTTTAGTTTTTTTTTCTTAAAGATTTTCTTTTGTAGTGCCAATTTTTATAAAATTTCAAAGAAATATTCATAATTTATATTTTTTTTTACCTGTGATTTTACAAATGTTTTATTCGTATATGGTTGTCCATTATTCTTTGATATGATCATATTCACAAGATTGAGAAGTTGTTGAACTTGTTGTAGTTGCTTTGTTGCATCTTTAGTCTTGTTATCAAAAAGCACTTTGCGATTGTCACATTGGAGTAGAACATCCTACAACAATATTAAAACTCTATCAAAATCATCAAATTTCTAAAGTTCTATACAATCTAAGAAATTAAGACAATATATTAAATAAATGAGTAAGAGTTATGCTTGTTACCGAATAATATCTCTATAATATAATAATTTTTGATTATTTAAATATAATTTATGTACACATTTGTGAGTTAAATATATAACTATATCTTTTAATCATATATTAAAAAATTTAAATCAAATATATAGAGAAAGAGAGACAAGGGTGAGAATTTTAAGGTAAGTTAGAACTAAACTTGTTATGATTAAGAGTTTATTAATATTCATATAGTCACATGCATTTATTTTTTTAATTTTTTACAATATGTATAATAACAAGAATTATCAAGAATAATGAGAATAAACAAAATTAAATATATAAATTTATGATAATTGTAAGATACCTTAAGAGGTTGTGGACATCCTTGACCTATATAATCATCTAGCGTCTCTCCATTATATTCAAGTTCATCTCCACCAGTGAAGACTATAATCATGTAATCAACAATTTTTTGTCCAAACAAAGTTTGCAAGACACTTAAAATAATTTGTTCCTCTTCAGAAAAACGAGTTCTAACAGAGAATACCACAAGAATTGCATGAATTCCATCTTTAGCCAAATCAATACATTTGATTATTTCTTTTTCGATAGAATCACTTCCATCAAATAGTCCTACAAAATATATTAGTTTTTTAGATTTAAGATTAAATTTTTTATATTGATACAACTATGCAACTTATGTCTCACAAAAATAAATCACTATAATTTTGAATCGTTGAATGATTTTTACTAAAAACAAAAAAAGTAGCTTAAAGAAATAATTATACCTTTCAAACAAAATAAAAAAAAATTAGAATATATGCTGATAGACATAAACCTTTGTTGTTATTATTTGAAAAGTAGAAAACAAGAACAAAAATATGTGATGATTTTTTTTTTTTCAAATATAAAAGAAATAAAAACAAAATTAAAAAAAAAAAAGAGATTGAGGAAAATTTGAATACTTAAAAATAAATAAATAATTTCTTTTATGTGGGTTGGTGAGCCAACCCACTTAACCCACCAACCCGTGGTAAGTTGAGCCGAGTTGCGAAATTTTTGGCTCACCATAAAGTGAGCCGGGTTAGGTTCACTCATTTTCAACTCGGCTCGTGATGAGTCAACCCGTGTGAGCCAGATTGGCTCACTTTGACATGTCTAGATAAGAGAAACAAGTTTATTGTAATATTGAGTAGGTTTGGTTTGTAAGTTGTTATGATTCAAGAGTGAGAATTATTAAACTATGTAATTTTCAATAAAATTTAGCTAATAAGATAGAGAATATTGTTAGCATATTGAAATAATAAAAAAAACACTTTAACTTAAATCAAATATAAATTATATAATGAATTATATGTGATTCGAATTACCTGGAGTGTCAATAACATTAATAATGGATCCATCTTTTGCGACGGTTTTTTGTAGTTCACACATACGAGTTCTTGATTTAAAAGCCTTTTTATTGAGAATGCTATTTCCAGTTGAACTTTTACCATTTCCGGTTCGTCCAACTAAAACTAATGTCTTCTCTTTATTAGACAAGGAAATTTGTTCCATTATATCAAATTCAGGTTGCAACTGCATATTAAAGATCACAACAAAAAAAATAATAACAACAAAAATAACAAATAATATGTTAAAACAACTAAGAAAATAAAATATTTTGAAACACAGGATATAGTGCATATATAATAATAATTATAATGACCTTTGAATAATTTGAGAAACTTGGTTTTGTTTGAATTATCTAACTTTGATAACCATTTTATATTTGCTTAAATAAGAAACTAAACTTGTTTAAAAGCATACAAATGAAAATAAAGCACATTAAAAAGAATAACCAAAGTGTGGATGAAAGTAACAAGATAATAATATACCTTTGAATAATTTGAGAAACTTGGTTTTGTTTGAATTATCTAACTTTGATAACCATTTTATAGTTGCTCAAATAAGAAACTAAACTCGTTTAAAAGCGTACAAATGAAAATAAAGCACATTAAAAAGAATAACCAAAGTGTGGATGAAAGTAACAAGATAATAATATACTTGTTTGAAAGTATCAAGATAATAATATACCTAATATGATATATGAAAAAGGAATTACTAGTGTAATGATAATTCTAAGTTTCAATAAGAAGAAATGGAAAAGGAATTAATAGTGTAATGGCAATTCTAAGTTTCAATGAGAAGAAATTTTGTAAGTTACTTTTTGTAGAAACATGAAACCTATATCTTAAATTATAGCATTTTAGTTTATTTACACAATTTGACACATTTTAATTTCAATGTTAGCTGGGAAACGTGTTTGAAACGTAAGTTGAAGGACAAAAACATATTTAACCTTTAAATAAATTAAAAGATTCTTTTTTTCAAACCCCACTAAATCATAATTCAAACTATCTAACTCTTTAATATAAACAAGCACTTATAACATAATATTAACACATTAAAAGACATTAATTATGCATCTTATGATTATCATCAATGGTGCACTATTGAAACTACTAAGGTATCTATACTTTTATTAATGATCACTCATAAAAATTCTTAATAAGTGCATAAATAGGGATTCCCAAATACAATCTGAATATAAGTGAATCCTTCATTACAATTATAAAAAAAGTTGGACATTTGAAATCATATACGTTGGGAGTGGGGGTGCCAATGGTTTATGAGTAAGGGGTTAACTTTTCAATTTTATTTTTTATCTTAAATGGGTAAAATATTAAAACAAAAATAAAATTATAATAAACATCATCAACCAAAGTTTCACATTCGTGCCATTATGATCACATACATTTTTATCATCAATTTGACAAAAAAAAAACATTAAGCCATTTTTTAAAACGTGAGACAAATTTGAGAATATCCAAAATAGTAGGACGAGTGAAAAATATCTCAAATAGCGAGACAAAATAAGCTATTAAACATTAAAGATTAAAACAAATATGTTGGTTATAGTAAGTCTCAAAGTGTTTCCTGAAGTATTTTTAGGCGTTCTTCATTTTCTATTTTTTCAAGTTTTTTGAAAGAGAATTATACTTTTCTTTCATTTTTAACTTAATCTTTGAGTTGTCTTTTTTATTCTTTTATCACTCCTTTGGTTTAGGTATACTATTTTCTTGTTACATTCAAACACACTTCGATTTTACTTAAGTAGAGAACAATTACTAGAATTGGACATTTTATATAATGATATAATTGAAATTTAATATAACCACACACATATGCACACACATATATATATATATATATATATATATATATATATATATATATATATATATATATATATATATATATATTT